>Ga0268280_1000190_pt1 | contig 57985 bp, 59 predicted proteins | sample saktaG_9_FD_190139 | JGI IMG/M metagenome (GOLD analysis project Ga0268280, IMG submission 190139) | Saline water microbial communities from Sakinaw Lake, British Columbia, Canada - sak_2011_5_24_40m | ecosystem: Environmental > Aquatic > Non-marine Saline and Alkaline > Saline ...
CAATAACGGTTACGGCGGCCGTTTCGCCAGAACCTCTCCGTAGCTCTTTGGTATTTTTGAAGGTCATTGCGAGGCACGAAGTGCCGAAGCAATCCCTGTTTTAGATTGCTTCGCTTCGCTCGCAATGACGAAGGGGATGAGGCTTAAGATGAAAACAATAGCTCCAGTAGTAGAAAAACATTATCAGTTAATTCTTTGGATGCTGCCGAAAATCGCTAATTTTCCAAAGGACCAGAGATTTTTACTGGCTGATCGCATTGAGGGTATTCTTCTGGATATTTTGGAATTATTAATTGAAGCGGTTTATTCAAAGAATAAAAGAGAAATCCTGATAAAAGTTAATCTAAAGCTCGATTTTTTACGTTTTATGATGAGAATTACCAAAGATATGAAATATATCAACCTTAAAAGCTATGATTTTTTCTGTCAGTCCACCCTTGAGATCGGCAGGATGGTTGGCGGGTGGCTTAAGTCAACTGTTCTTTGAATATAAAATAAAGGGGACGGTTCTCTTTTTCTAAAACCTTATTAAGAAAACCGTCCCCTTTATTCGAAAACCAGGATCTTGATGTTTACGGATGTCAGGAGCGGAGTACAACTGGAGAGGTTCAGGCGCTGTATCCTTTTTTCGCTACACGTGAAGCGGAAGAAAAAAGTATCGTAACGCAATTCACAATGGTTTAGCGCCGTAAAAGCGGTGTTGGCTCTGGCTACCGTGGCGGCAATTGGAACAATGATGTTTCCAACGCCCGTGCCTCTGACCGTAACAACGCGGCGAACACGAATGCGAATCGCAATAACAATAACGGCGGCCGTTTCGCCAAAACCTCTCTCGTTGTATGTTAGTTAATGCTGAAAAACCATCTTTTCGTCATCCTGAAAACTCTGACTCTGAGTGAAACGAAGGGGAAGAGGTTGAAGGATCTCAAGAGATTCTTCGTCAGCCGCCCGTGGCGGCTTCCTCAGAATGACGTAAATTGGGCAGCAATGATAAACGATATTTATCTTAATATAATTTCAAAAGAGAATCTTTATCGGTCAGCTTATCTGGCGGCAAAGGCTAGAAGATACACTGATTCAGCGGCAGAGTTTAATTTTCATCTTGAAGCAGAGATAGAAAAGCTGCACCGGGAATTGAAGGAAAAAACCTATCAGCATGGGAAATACCGGGTTTTTACGGTCTATGACCCCAAGGAACGCAAGATTTCCGCCGCGCCGTTTCGAGACAGGGTTGCGCATCACGCTGTGCATGACGTTATTGAGCCGTTAATGGATAAAGCCTTTATTTATCATTCTTTCGCTTGCCGGAAAAACAAGGGCACGCATAAGGCGCTAGATTGGGCGCAGAAATTTTTAAGGCTAAACGCATTTTGTTTTCATGGCGACATAAAGAAATATTTCTTTTCCATTGACCGCGGCATACTTAAAGATGTTTTAAGGGAAAGAATCGATGATCAGGATTTATTATGGCTTTTGGACAAGATTATTGATTCGGCTGCTTACGCGGGAGAGCAAAAGGGCCTGCCCATCGGGAATTTAACCAGCCAGTTCTTTGCCAATCTTTATTTAAACGAGCTGGATTACTTCGTGAAATTTGATTTAAAGGTAAAATTCTATATCCGCTATATGGATGATTTTATTATTTTTGAAAATGATAAACAAAAACTTGTCGGATTTAAGTCAAGGATAAGGGATTTTTTAAAAATTAAGCTGGCACTTGAATTGCACGAAGGTAAATCGCAGATATATAATACTGGGACTGGGATTAAATTCCTGGGGTTTAGGGTATTTAAAAATCATAGAAGGCTGACGACGGATAATGTCAGGCGTTTTAAAAAGAAAATTAAAAAATTTGGGTATTTATTAAGCAATCGGAAGATAAAAGAAGGTAAAATCCGCGATGCTGTGCGTTGTTGGGTGGCGCATAGCAGCTATGCCAACACAAATGGCCTGCGGTTAAATATGTTTAATGATTTGATGGAAAAAGATGAATGTTTAGGTGGTTTACTTAAAGATGTGTTATTAAATAAAAATAATGGGGACGGTTCTATTTTCAACAGAACCGTCCCCATGGAAATGACCGAAAATGCCGGGGGGGGGGATAATGACAAATCTTTTGTGGGATCGCCTTGTTCAGGTTTGGTGGATGCGTAATGATCAGGAAACGGAGATCTAAAATTTAAGGGAGGAAAAGATGCTAAAGCAGAATAGAGGAACGATAATAACACAGGTAGCTTTGATTGTGGTGTTACTTTTTATAACTGTTGGCCTTTTTCTTATCCGCAATAAAAATAAGCCCAGCCAGGCCGTTCCTTCTATCGGTTCACAGCCAGTAGCGCTTTATACCGGAGGTATCGCTGCTGGAAGTGCCGTGGGAGTAGCCACTTATTATTCCAATAGCGCTCAATAATCTCGCCTTAAATAAGACCCTGTTTCCTAACCAATCGGGAAACAGGGTCTTATTTTGTGTAATCTAAAAGTTGACAACCCCGGGGATTTGGGCTATAGTTAGCTGAAGAGTATGAAAGTAATCATTTCCGCATTTATCTGGGTAGGTAGTGGGTTATTAACCATTCTGCTTTTTTTGGTAGTTTTTACCTTAAATATTCTACTTTTTCCGTTCGATAAGAAAAAGAAGATTACGCACTTGCAATGTTTCTGGTGGTCGGATTTATTGATTAGTTTAAATCCCTATTGGAGCATTAAGGTTAGCGGCCTCCAGCATATTGACCACCAAAAGACCTATGTAATCATCGCTAATCATCAGAGTATGGCGGATATTGTGGCGCTTTATCAGACCAAGATGCAGTTTAAATGGGTAGCTAAGGCTAGTTTGTTTAATGTTCCTTTTATTGGTTGGTGTTTGAGTCTGATTAAACACATTAAGCTTAATCGGGGTGATTTTTCAAGCATTAAAGCGATTTATCAAGAGGCCAGCCGTTGGCTGCAGAAAGATATGTCGGTATTATTTTTTCCGGAAGGCACCCGCAGCAGCAGTAATGAAATGGGGGAGTTTCAGAACGGGGCATTTAAGTTAGCGATTAAGGAGAAGAAGCCAATCTTACCGATTTGTTTAAAGGGTACGCACGCAGCTATTCCTAAGGGTAGTTGGATTTTTAAAACTAAAGTTGCGGCAAAGGTTATCGTGCTTGAGCCGATTGTCACCGATGGCTTTTGTCCAGGGGATTTTGCTTTACTTAGAGATACTGTTCACGCTAGAATTCAAGAGGCTTTGCAATTGGAGTAAGCGATGAAAAAAAAGTATAAAATTATATTTTGGATCGGCGGGATTTTTTTGGTTTTTTTTCTGGCGGCCAATATTTTGTTAGGAGTGTACGCTCCCAGGATTGTTGAGCAGCAGATAGGGCAGAACTTAAAACTTAAAGCTAGCCTGGGCAAAATAAGTTTAAGTTTGCCCTTTACAATTAACTTAGAAAAATTAGAGATTGGCAATTTGGCGAGCATTAAGAAAATATCGTTGTCGCCTAATCTGGTGGCTTTGTTATTTGGAAAAATCGTTATTCATGGCTTAAATATTGTTGAACCGGTGATTAATCTTGAGCGATCAGTAGATGGCAAGTTAAATTTGCCTACCTTAGAGCAAAAAGGTAAGCCCCCGGAAATTTATTTGACCAGCTTTAACCTGCGCGATGGTAAAATAATTTTTACGGATAAGAAAGTATTAGTGGAAGGTTTTCAGGTGATTATAAATAAGCTAAATGTAAAAGTGGCTAAAGTTGCCTTACCGATTACCTCTCTGGCAACAAATTTCAGCGTAAGCGGTGAGTTACTCAGCCAGCAGGCTGAGGCTTTTGGTAAGATTACTTTTAGTGGTTGGCTGGATTATTTGGCTAAAGACTTGGATGCGGAGTTAGAGGTGAAGGAAATGGATGTGACGAAATTTTCTGTTTATTATGGTAATTTTATTTCTAATAAAAAACTTTCTTCAGCCAGGCTGGATTTAAACTCAAACTTTAAGGCCCAAAATAATGCTTTAAAGATTATTACCAAATTTAATCTTTCCAATTTAGTTTATGCGCAGGCGCAAGAACAGCAGTTGGACTTGGATTTGATGAAAAACGCTTTGGATATATTCACCGATTCTAAAGGTAATTTAGGCTTAGAGTTTGATATCGATACTCGGTTGGATAATCCGGCTTTGAATCAAGAAAAGTTGCAAAAAATAATATTAAAAGCGGCGATGAAGAATTTGTCTAATCAGTCACCAGGGCAGCTTATGGATAAGGTGGCTACGGTTATTGATCAGTATAAAGGAATAGGTAAGGAGCTAAAAGCTATTTTTGGCCAATAAGGGATTTAATTAGAATGGAAGAGATTAGATCAAAGTCGCTTAAGAATATCCAAGCAAAAATGGAGAATTTAGATATTCATTCATTACGTTATCATATTTTAGAGAGCGCGAAGAATTTTAAATGCTCCTGGATTGAGTTGGGCCGTTCTTTGTATTCAGCTTGGAAAGATAAGATGTATAAGGAGTGGGGGTACGTTAGTTTTGATATTTATGTCAGTCGGGAGATCGGTATCCGTAAGCAAACCGCGATGAAGCTGCTTAAGTCGTATTATTTCCTGGAAAAAGAGGAGCCGCAATATTTAAAAAATGAATATGCCGTTTCCATCCCTCCGGCCAATCTTCCCAGTTATGAGTCGGTTAATATTTTACGCCAGGCAAAAAATAATAAGGATTTGGATAAAGATGACTATGCTTCTTTAAAGAAAGAGATATTTGAAAAAGGGCGGGATGCTGGAGAGATTAAAAAAAATTTAGGGGTAATTATTCGCCAGAGGCAGGAGTGCGATCCTGAAGCTATAGCAGAGAAAAGAAGGAATACGGTTTTAAAGCGGTTGCTTGGCCAGTTACGCTTGCTTAAACAGGAGGTTACGGTATTAAAGTTGATTTCTGTGCCGTTGATTAAAGATCTGGATAATTTAATTAAAAATATTGATCAAGAGACCAAGGAGTAGTCTTAATACCAATGGTTGTTGAAAAAAACCTGACGCTAGAAAAAAGGATGGCCCTTTGGGGGGTACGTGAAGAGGATATCGTGGAAAGCTTTATCCGTTCCAGCGGGCCCGGAGGGCAGAATGTTAATAAAACTGCCACTTGTGTTTATCTAAAACATTTACCTACGGGCCTGGAGGTAAAATGTCAGCGTCAGCGTTCGCAACTCTTAAATCGTTCTTTAGCCAGGCATATACTGGTGAGTAAAATTGCACATAAAATTCAACAGGATAATTTGCAAAGGCAGTCGTTTAAGGCTAAGGTGATGCGCCGGAATCGTCAAAAGCCAAAAAGTATTAAAAAAAAGATTTTAGAGGATAAACGGCGCCACGCGCAAAAGAAGTTTGTGCGTAGAAAAATTAATGAGATTGAAGTTGCATAAATATTTTCTTGTGCTAAAATAAACAAATATTAAAAAGGAGATCAATATGGCAGGAGGCGCAAGTTTTATCGGCGGATTAATTTCATTGGTTTTAACGGTTTGGTTTGTTGTTTTTAGCGTCCTAGTAATTCAGAAGTTGGATAAAGTAATCGAGCTGTTAGGAAAGAAATAAAATAATTTTCGTATTAATCCAGTTTTACGTGTAGGTAACAGGCATGCCTGTTACCTACTGATGATAATTAAAGAAGTTTATTAACAATAGTTGACTTGTGGAATTAATTATCGTATAATCATATGACCACCCGGCGTTAAGCTGAATTACGCCGGTGTTGTCTAGGTAGACAAGGAGGTAGAAATTTGGTTTTGGTAAAGGAACAAAAGGCAAAATTAATTGATAATTTTAAGGTGCATTCCAGAGACACGGGAAGCGCTGAAGTGCAAATAGCGATTTTAACCGAGAGAATTAATGATTTAGGGCTCCACTTTAAATTACATAAAAAGGATCTCCATTCTCGCCGCGGGTTGCTGCTATTAGTAAGTAGGCGCCGCAGACTCCTCAAGTATCTCAAGGATAAGGATATGAAGAAGTATGAAGAGATACTGGGTAAACTTAGCTTGCGGAAGTAAATTCCAAAATAGTCAATCCATAAAAAGAAAGAGTAGGCATGGAAAATAAAAGTTTAAAAATTAAATTTGGTAAAAATGAGCTTATTTTAGAAACCGGTCGATTGGCCAAGCAGGCTAATGGTTCAGTGACGATTACCTACGGGGCAACCGTTATCTTAGTTACTGCTTGTATGTCTAGCTCAATCAGGGAAGGGCAGGATTTTTTCCCTTTGACGGTTGAATATCAGGAGAAAACCTATGCCGCCGGTAGGATTCCCGGTGGGTTTTTTAAGCGTGAGGGCAGGCCTTCAGAGAATGAAATTTTAGGCAGCCGTCTTATCGACCGGCCGATTCGTCCGTTATTCCCCGAAGGATTTTTAAATGAAGTTCAGGTTATGGCAATGGTTCTTTCCAGTGATGGAGAGAACGATCCGAATGTCTTGGCATTGATTGGCGCAAGCGCAGCTTTGTCTATTTCAGATATTCCTTTTAATGGGCCCTTAGCCAGTTGCCGGGTCGCCAGGATAAATAATGAGTTTGTGTTAAATCCTACCTATCTGGAGATGGCGAGCGCGGATTTAGAAGTAGTCGTTGCCGGCAATAGTAATGGTGTAGTCATGCTGGAGTCAAGGGCTAATGAGGTTTCTGAAGAAGAGTATTTTGCGGCCGTTAAATTCGGGATGGATAGCTTAAAGCCGATACTCCTCTTGCAGGAAGAATTTGTGCGTCTTTACGGCCAGGCAAAAGCCAAGGTTGAGCTTAAATTAATTGATCCGGCTTTAATGGAAAGAGTTGAAGCACTTTCTCGGGAAAAATTAGCTAAAGTGTATAAATTAAGTAAAAAAGAAGACCGTGAAGAGCAAATAGCTTTGTTGACTAAAGAATTGGAAGCTCAGTTAATCGCCGAAGGGTTTTTGGGCCCGGATATTCGTACTGGCCTGCATGCAGTAGAGAAAAAACAAGTGCGTAGAATGATTTCGGACGAGGGTATGCGTATTGACGGGCGTTCTTTTAAGCAGATTCGCCAGATTACCTGTGATGTTTCTGTGCTTCCGCGTACCCACGGCTCAAGCCTTTTTACACGTGGACAAACGCAGAGTTTAGCGGTGACTACTTTAGGTACGGGGCAAGATGAACAATTGATTGAGTCTCTGGATGGAGAGCGAAAGAAGTCTTTTATGCTGCATTATAATTTTCCTTCTTTTAGCGTTGGTGAAACTAAGCCGGCGCGCAGCCCTGGCCGGCGTGAAATTGGCCATGGCGCTTTAGCGGAAAAGGCTTTGCTGGCGGTAATGCCGTCAAAAGAAAAATTTCCTTATACCGTAAGAGTAGTTTCTGAAATTTTAGAATCTAATGGTTCCAGTAGTATGGCTTCGGTGTGCGCGGCTACCTTGTCATTGATGGATGCCGGAGTTCCGATTAAAGAAGCAGTGGGGGGCGTGGCTTTAGGGTTAGTCAAGGAAGCGAATAAGACGGCAATTTTGACGGATATCGCCGGATTAGAGGATCATTTTGGAGATATGGATTTTAAGGTTGCCGGAACCCGCAGTGGAATTACCGCGGTGCAGTTAGACCTTAAGAATGCCGGAATTTCACTGGATCTGCTTAAGGAATGCCTGGCGCAGTCTAAAGAAGGAAGATTATTTATTCTGGATAAAATGAGCGCGGCATTAAACAGTCCGCGGGAAGAACTTTCTAGCTTTGCCCCGCGAATCGATGTTTTAAAAATTAATACTGAAAAAATCGGAGAACTGATCGGGCCGGGAGGCAAGACAATTAAGGCAATTATTGCTGCTACCGGAGCCAGTATTGATATTAAAGATGACGGCACGGTTTTAGTGGGTTCTGTGGATGCGGCAAAATCTATTGCGGCCATTGAAATGATCAAAGCCATTACTAATGATGTCGAAGTGGGCAAGATCTATTCTGGCAAGGTAAAGAGAATTATGCCATTTGGCGTTTTTGTGGAGATTGCTCCGAAAAAAGAAGGCCTGGTGCATGTTTCTGAATTATCTGCTACTTTCGTTAAGAAAGTTGAAGATATTGTAAAGGTCGGAGATGAATTTAAAGTTAAAGTTATCGGTGTAGATGAATTGGGCAGAATTAATTTAAGTAAAAAACAGGCTGAAGCAGCACCGCAGTAAAGTGAGAGAAAGAAGAATTAATGAGGTCAAGGGCGTTATTTTAGTGGCAGTGGGGCTGATGGTTTTAGTCAGCCTTATTCGCTTTGACCGCCTAGATCTTGTTTTTTATACCTCTGCTCCTAATTTCCCCGCTAAAAATCTTCTGGGAGTTTTCGGCGCTTATCTGGCCGGATTAATCGTACTACTTTTTGGTAATATTTCTTCTTTTTGCCTACCGTTTTTAGTGATCATGCTGGGCATAAAATATTTTCGTCAGGATAAACCTTACTTGAGCGTTGCGCGCATCCTAGGAATGTTTGTGCTGCTAGTTTCCATTAGCTCGCTGATCGGTATGTTTAATTTAAATAATGATAGTTTAAGGTTTCACACTGCAGGATTTTTTGGTGCCCTTACGGCTAATTTTATCACCACCTATTTTAGCCGCCTAGGTGGTTTTATCATTTTTATTACCTTCATTATTCTTTCTCTGGCTTTAGTAACGGAGATTCTTATTTCTGCGCTCTTTCTTAAGCTAGCCGGAAAAGTAAAATCTGTTTTTGCCGGGTTGGCTATTTTTTCCAAAAAACAAAAAGCGGCTATAATTAAGGCCAAACCAAACTTTAACCATAAAAATAGCCTCTTGCCTAAAAGACTAGATGCACAAACTCCGGCAGCAAAACCTAAGATTTTTATGCCACCGGAGCCGGCTGCGAAGTTAAAGATTCAGATTAAAAATCGCCTGCCAGGCGAAGAAGTAAAACTAAAAACTAGCGAGTTAAAGATTGGTGATTATCATTTACCTTCTGTGGATTTATTAGATGCGCCACCGCCGGCGGATACTAAGCAAATGAAAGAGGACTTGGAGGCTTGCGCCAGGACATTAGAAGATACTTTAGAAGATTTTGGTATTTTGGCAAAAGTTACCGATATTATTCGCGGCCCGGTAATTACGCGTTATGAATTGGAGCCGGCTGCCGGAGTAAAGATCAATCGTATTGAGGCCTTAAGCGACGATATTGCTTTGGCGATCAAAGCCCAGTCAATTAGAATTATTGCTCCTATTCCGGGTAAAGGCAGGGTAGGGGTAGAGGTGCCTAATTTGCAAAGTACTTTAGTTTGCATTAGAGATTTACTTACTTCTGCGGAGTATCATAAACAGAAATCGCCTTTGACGATAGCTTTAGGTAAGGATATCACCGGCCGGAGCGTATTTGGCGATTTAGATGATATGCCGCATCTGTTGATTGCCGGAACTACCGGTAGCGGTAAAACTGTCTGTGTGAATACCTGTATTTTGTCGTTGCTTTTTCGGGGATCTCCGAATGATTTAAAATTTTTAATGATTGATCCTAAAATGGTGGAACTAATGCCTTTTAATGGCTTGCCGCATCTTTTATGCCCGGTAGTTACAGATGCTAAGAAGGCAGCTGTTGCTCTTAACTGGGTGGTTTCCGAGATGGAGTCTCGTTATGTACTTTTATCTAAAGCCGGAGCCAGAAATATTGAGGCTTATAATGAAAAGCAGGAGAAGATTCCTTATATTATCGTTATTGTAGATGAATTTGCGGATTTAATGAGTGTGGCGCGTGATCAGATTGAGAATGCGATTACGCGCTTAGCGCAGCTATCGCGGGCAGTAGGGATACATTTGATTTTAGCTACGCAGCGGCCGAGTGTGGATGTAATTACCGGAGTAATTAAAGCAAATTTACCGGCGCGGGTATCTTTTAAGGTAGCCTCTAAAGTCGATTCGCGTACAGTTTTAGATAGTAACGGCGCAGAGGCTTTATTAGGTAAAGGGGACATGTTATTTCTGCAACCCGGAAAAGAAGATTTAGTCCGTATCCAGGGGGCTTTGGTTAAAGATGCGGAGATTGAGCGGGTGGTAGAATTTATTCGAGCTCAAGGCGAGCCGGTTTATGATGATCAGATTCTTAAGGAGCAGCAGAAAAACAGTTTGGCCAACGGCGATAAAGACGAGCTTTATGACGAAGCGGTGCGTGTAATCATGGAAAGTAATCAGGCCTCGGTTTCTATATTACAGAGGCGTATGCGTTTAGGGTATACGCGTGCTGCGCGAATTATTGATATGATGGAGATGGAAGGGTTAGTGGGGCAGTTTGAAGGAAGTAAACCGCGTAGGATTTTGGTTGACCGGGAAGCCTGGCTCAGGGAACTGACCGGTGGCAAGGAGTTGAATAAAAGGGAAGGTGCGTGATGAATATCGAGACAGCCGGTTCCCGGCTAAAGAAAATTCGTCAGGAGAGAGGCTTGAGCTTAGAGGATGTCCAGAAGAAGACAAAAGTTCATCTTAATGTTTTGCGGGCGATTGAGGGTGATAGTATTTCGAATTTAAGCCCGATCTATCTCAAGGGTTTCATTAAGATCTATTGTAGCTATCTGGGTCTGGAGACTAAAGATTTTATCGGTCCTAGTGAACAGCGCCAGACTCCAGCCTTAAATGCTACCGTGGGTAGGCCCATCGGAACGCGGATCGAAAAGAAAACTTCTTTCATTAAAGATGCCTCTATTAAGCTAAGCACGATCACGCCCTTGATTAACTTAAAGAAAATAATTATATTCGCAGCGATTTTGGTAATGTTTATATTTTTAGGGATTAATTTAATTAGGTTTATTTATGCGCGGCCTAAGAGCCGGTTAGAAAGTGTTAAAATTTCGATGCCTGCTTCTGCGCCTAAAGTTCATGCTGCGCAAACTAAAACTAATAATAATTTGACTAGCGGGTTTACCTTAGGTATATTTGCGCGTGGTAAATCCTGGATTTCAGTTAAAGTTGACGGAAAGGTTGTTTTTCATGGCGTGCTTGCCCGTGGCCGAACTGAAACCTGGCAGGCGCGCGAAAAAGTAGAATTGTCTCTGGGGGATGCCGGAGCAGTAGAACTGCAGGTTAATGATCAGCGTTTTACTAATCTTGGCCGGCACGGACAGTCTTTAAAGAATATCGTAATTAATAAAGAAGGTTTGAAAATCTCCAGATGAACCCCGCCCCTTTTTTATATTCCAATTATTTAGAAGGTGCGGTAAGCATTGGGATGAATAGGATAGAAGGAGCGGGGTGAAACAAAAAATAGGCATATTGAACTTAGGTTGTCCGAGAAACCTGGTGGATGCTGAAGGCCTTGCCGGTCGCCTCGATTTTAAAGATTATTCCATTGTTGATGACATTGCTCAAGCTGGCGTAGTTTTAGTGAATACCTGTGCCTTTATCCAAGAGGCTAAGCAGGAATCTATTGATGCAATTTTGGATCTCATCCAGCTAAAAAAACAAGGGAAACTTAAAAAAATAATTGTTTACGGTTGCCTGGCGCAGCGTTATAAAAATTTAGCTAAAGATTTACCGGAAGTAGACGCTTTTGTGGGGAGATTGGGGTTAAACCATGAATTAAAAAGGTTCGCTTTGACCCCTAAACACTACGCTTACTTAAAAATTTGCGAAGGTTGTGTAAATCAGTGTAGTTACTGCGTAATCCCCAAGATTAAAGGCCGGCTGGAGAGCCTGGATGAACAAACTATAATCCGGAAAGTTAAGCGTTTTAATCGCCAGAAGATTTCAGAGTTAAACATTATTGGCCAGGATATTACCGGTTTTGGCATAGATTCATGCGGCGAAAGCCAGTTAACCGGCCTTTTACGGGAAATAATTAGCCAGGCGCCGGATATCGGATGGATTCGTCTTTTATATTTGAATCCGCAGCGGATTACTTCTGAATTGCTGGAGCTCGTGGCAACTTCTGCCCAAATATGTAAATATATTGATTTGCCCATACAGCATATTAATAATCGCATTTTAAAGTTGATGCACCGGGCGATTACTAAAGAAGAGATTATTGCTTTAATCAAAAAAATCAGAAAAGCTATTCCGGAGGTTTATTTACGGACCTCTTTAATTGTAGGTTTTCCGTCAGAGACAGAAAAAGAATTTAATGAGTTGTTGGAATTTATTCAAGAGGCGAAATTTGACCGGCTGGGAACTTTTATTTATTCCCGGGAAGAAGGCACTTCGGCATTTAATTTTAAAGGGCAAATTCCTCAACCCTTAAAACAAGAGAGGTTTGATAAAATTATGTCCGCGCAGCGCCAAATAGCTGCCGGTGAAAATGCCAAGTTTTTAAATAAAACTATCTCTGTTTTGGTTGAGGAAAAACAAGATGGTGCGTATATCGGGCGTAGCCAAGGCGATGCTCCGGAAGTAGACGGTGTGGTGTATATAAATACCAGACAGTTGTTAAAAATAGGTAAATTTGTTCAGGTGAGAATTACAGATACTTTGGAATATGACTTAGTTGGGGAGGTCAAATTATGAATCTTGCTAATCGGTTGACGATATCGAGAATTTTATTAACTTTTGTGTTTATGTTTTTTTTGTTTTGTAATGGACTTTGGCCTAAGGCGATTAGCTTAGTGGTTTTTATCTTGGCCGCATTAAGTGATTATTTTGATGGCATGATCGCGCAGCGTATGAATATGGTGACGGATTTCGGCAGGCTGATGGATCCGATTGCTGATAAAATTTTAGTCTTGGCGGCTTTTGCGGCATTCGTACAATTGCAGTTAATTGACGCCTGGATGTTTGTAATTATTGTTTCCCGGGAAATTTTAATCACTTCGATGCGCCTGTTTGCTTTAAACAAAGGTAAGGTGCTTTCTGCGGAGCGTGCCGGTAAGCATAAGACAGTTTTACAGATGGTGGTTATTTTTACAATTTTAGGTTTTATTTTGTTTAAGGAAATTGTGTTAAAATATTACACTTGGAATCCTGCCTGGGAAAAGGTCTTTCGCCAGGGGATATTTTTCTTGATGTTGGTAACCGTAGGATTAACTCTTTATTCTGGGCTATCATATCTTTGGGGCAACCGTAAAGTAATTACCCGCTTATGAAATTCCGAAAAGCCGGTGATTTTTTAGTTAAAGCCACCAGCACTGTTTTTTTTATCGGTTATTTACCATTGGTACCCGGTACTTTTGGTAGTATCTTTGGGGTGGGTTTATTTTATTTACTTAAGGGCGCAACTAGCGTAACCTATTTCTTATTTATTTTTGGTATCATTACCTTGGGATTAATTACTTGCGGCCGGACGGAGAGGTTGTTAAAAGAAAAGGATCCGGGTTGTATAGTCATTGATGAAGTGGCAGGCATACTGATTGCACTTAGTTTTATGCCTTATGATTTTAAGATAATTCTCTTAAGTTTTTTGATTTTTCGTATTCTGGATACACTTAAACCATTTCCCGCCGGGAGATTGCAGCATTGGCGTGGTTCAGTGGGGGTCTTGGCCGATGATTTAATTGCCGGTATTTATACGAATATTGTGCTTCAAATTATCTTAAAATTAGCTTTTTAAACAAAGGGACGGTTCTCTTTTTTAAGAGAACCGTCCCTTTGTTTCTAGCCTCTTTTTTAATAAACGTAACGCTTCTTGGGTTGATTTTTCACGAATTTTCTCTCGATTACCTGAGAAATTAAATTTGCGGCAGATATTTTTGTTTTTTCCGGATAAGCAGATATAGACTGTTCCTATGGATTTGGTAGTAGTTGTTCCAGTGGGGCCTGCCCCGTTAGAGGCAGGCTGCCGTAGGCAGCCGTCGAACACCTTTGGTGTCCTGCCTCTAACGGGGCCAGCAATTCCGGTGATACTGATGCCAAAGTCAGAAAGCGTTTTTTTTCGGATGTTCTTAGCCATTAATATTGCAATTTGGCGGGAAACCGCGCCGTGTCTGGCGATTTTTTTTGCGGGTATATTTAGAATCATTTCTTTAGATTTATTGCTATAGGTAACTACGCCTAAAATAAAATAAGCAGAAGATCCTGGTAAACTAGTTAAAAGGCTAGAAAGTTCACCTCCGGTGCAGGATTCGGCAACGGAAATGGTTTTTTTCTGGTTGATGAGCCGGGTATGGATTTGTTGAGTTATTTTATTAAGCATGGTTGGTATTATACCTGTTTTTAAATATATTGACAAGTCCAGTTTCTCTGCTAGAATAATAACAATTAATCTTTAGGGCAAGGTGCAAATCCTTACCGGCGGTTTAGCCCGCGAGTCAACCATTGATTTATTGGTAGACAGATTTGGTGAAATTCCAGAGCCGATGGTTAAAGTCCAGATGAGAGAAGATTAAAATTAATTTGCCCGAAGATTTTGTTTCGGGTATTTTTATTGAGCGGATCACTTATGGAGGCGAAACCGACATAAGTGATAACGCAGCGTCCGCGAAATAACCCCGCTTCTTGCGGAGTCTTGCTTTGGCAAGACTCCGCAGCGGGGGATAAAAAGAGAGAAATGTATGTTTAATAGTATTCCAGAAATCTTAGAAGATTTAAAAGCCGGGTTGATGGTCATTGTCGTCGACGATGAAGATCGTGAGAATGAGGGTGATTTAGTAATGGCCGCATCAAGCGTTAAATCCGCAGATATTAATTTTATGGCTAAATTTGGCCGGGGCTTGATTTGTGTTCCCATGGAGGAAGAGAGGTTGCGTTTTCTGGAGCTTGATCCTATGCTTAAGAATACCTTGCAAGTCGGACACGAGGATCCTTTTAAAACAGCCTGGATGATTTCTGTTGATGCCGCTAAAGGGGTGAGCACCGGTATCTCTGCGGCAGATCGGTCCAGAACAATTGAGGTTTTAATTAATGCGCATACCCAACCGGAAGACCTAGTGCGTCCGGGACACATTTTCCCATTGCGTTCGCGTCGCGGCGGAGTTTTGGTTAGGGCCGGGCATACTGAAGCTAGCCTGGATTTGATGCGCTTGGCCGGGCTTTACCCGGCAGGAGTAATTTGCGAGATCATGAATGATGATGGTTCAATGGCCCGCCTGAAGCAGCTTTTGGAGTTTGCGCGTAAGCATGGTTTAAAGATTTGTACGATTGCTAGTCTGATTGAATATCGTCGCAAGAGCGAGAAGCTAGTCGAGGCAATCGTGCAGACTAAATTGCCCACTAAATTTGGTGAGTTTAAGTTAATTGTTTATCGTGATCAAACTAATAATCAGACGCACATTGCTTTGTGCATGGGGAGTTGGTCGCTTGAATCGATACTGGTGCGCGTGCATTCAGAATGTTTAACCGGTGATGTTTTTGGTTCATTACGCTGTGATTGCGGAAGACAATTAGAGAAAGCGATGCAGATTATTGGCCTGGAGAAAAAAGGCGTGATTCTTTATATGCATCAAGAAGGTCGCGGTATTGGGTTAGTTGAGAAGCTGCGTGCTTATAATCTCCAGGATAATGGGATGGATACGGTAGAGGCCAATGAAGCATTGGGGCATAAGGCGGATTTACGCGATTACGGTATTGGCGCCCAAATTCTTGTAGATTTAGGGATTAAACAGATTAGGTTGTTAACTAATAATCCGCGTAAGATTGTCGGTTTGGAAGGTTATGGTTTAAAGGTGTCGCAGCGAATACCTTTAGAGATTAAGCCGACTTTAGAGAATTATAAATACCTTAAAACAAAAAAAGAAAAGATGGGGCATCAGCTGGAGATTTAAAAAGGATAGACAGGTATATTAAGTATAACGTTGCTAAAATGAGAAGGGAGAGTATGATGGTTAAAGTGATGGAAGGCAAGTTGTTAGCAAAGGGCATGAGTTTTGGTTTAGTGGCTTCGCGATTTAATGATTTTATGACTAAGGATTTAGTCAGTGGCTGTATTGATACTTTAGTCAGGCACGGCGCAGAAGATAAAGATATCACATTAGCTTGGGTTCCTGGGGCATTTGAAATTCCCCTGGTTGCCCAGAAAATGGCCAAGGCTAAGTTATTTGACGCCTTGATTTGCTTAGGTACGATTATCCGGGGAGCAACTCCGCATTTTGATTATATTGCTGCTGAAGTATCTAAGGGGGTAGCTAAGGTTTCATTGGACAGCGGCCTCCCGGTTATTTTTGGCGTAATTACTGCGGATAGTATTGAGCAGGCAATAGAACGCGCAGGCTCCAAGGATGGCAATAAAGGTAAGGATGCGGCTCTTTCTGCTATTGAGATGATTAGTTTAACGGGACAGTTGAAATAACCTTCGTCCCGCCTGGAAATTATTCGGCGGGATAACTTCACGCATTAACTTACTCATATTTCCTGCCTGCCGGCAGGCAGGCGTATTCGTAAGTTAAGCGTTCATTTAATGCGTAAACGGACTAAAGCACGTGAATATGTATTGCAGATGCTCTATCAAGTCGATATTACCCAGGGTAATTGGCAGGAAGTTTTAGAAAATTTTTGTGCAGGTAACGACCGCCAAGATTTGTCGGGTGAGCTTAAAGATTTTTCCTCTAAGCTGTTATCGGGTGTGGTTAACCATCTGCAAGAGATTGATAAAAAAATTAGTAAATATGCTGCGAATTGGCAGCTTGAGCGTATGGCATTTGTAGATCGCAATATTATGCGCCTGGGCTGTTTTGAGCTTTTGTTTTGTGCGGATATTCCACCCAAAGTTGCGATTAATGAAGCAGTGGAGCTAGCCAAGAAATATTCCGGCCTGGAATCTGGTAAGTTTGTTAATGCCATATTGGATCAAATAAAAATTGAAAAAGAAAAATGAACCTCGCATCTTCTTTATATTTAAATTAAAAAGCTAAAAGGTTAACAGTATGAATAAATTAGAAGGTGCGGGATGAAATACGCTGATTTGCATGTGCATACCTCTCATAGTGACGGCACCTATACACCTGCGCAATTGGTTAAAGAAGGTATTAAGCGAGGGATTTCTGCGCTGGCGATTGTTGATCATGATACGACTTCAGCGCTTGCCGAAGCATTAGCGGAAGCAGAAGACACAGATTTAGAGATAATTCCGGGCATTGAATTAACTGCCCAGCAGGATAATCAAGAGATACATATACTTGGGTATTTTTTGGATTTCCGGAATAAAGAGCTGTTGAGTAAATTAAAATTAGTTCAGCTTAACCGTATTGAGCGGGTGTATAAAATTATCGAGAATTTAGAAGGGATGGGATTAAAGCTCAATCCAGATACTGTTTTTAGTATTTCCGGGCGAGCCACAGTGGGCAGAATGCATATTGCCAGGGCATTGGTTAAGGATGGCTTGGTGGGTTCTACCGCTGAGGCATTTCGTAAATATATCGGAGATAGGTCTCCGGCTTATGTTTTAGGTTTTCGACTTTCTGTGCCAGAGGCAATAAAATTAATTCAGGCTTCCGGAGGGGTGGCGGTTTTAGCGCATCCATATATGCTACATAATGACGCATTGATCGCTGAATTTGTTGGTTTCGGGCTAGAGGGTATCGAGGCATATTATCCGGAACATTCTCAAGCGATGGTTAACTTTTATTTAGATTTAGCTAAAAAGCTTAATCTTTTAGTTACCGGAGGAACGGATTTTCACGGCAGTGCAAAACCTCAGATAAAATTGGGCATGATTAAAATACCGCTAGAGTTAGTGGAAAAATTAAGGCGCGCTAAAAAATGATTAAATCGCTTGATGAATATTATATGGGGCTGGCTTTAAAATTGGCGCTCAAAGCTAAAGGTCAAACTTCGCCTAATCCTCTGGTGGGCGCAATAGTGGTAAAAGCGGGTAGAATTATCGGACGCGGTTTTCATGCTCAGGCCGGGTTTGCGCATGCGGAGATTATTGCTTTAGATGAAGCGGCCAAATTGGCAAAAGGAGCAACTTTGTATGTTACCCTTGAGCCCTGCGCGCATACGGGCCGCACTCCACCTTGTATTAATCGTATTATCGGAAGCGGTATAAAAGAAGTGGTAGTCGGGATGATTGATCCTAACCCCTTAAATAATGGCAAAGGCGTTGAATTGCTTAAGCAGAGTAATATTAAAGTAAGGATAGGGGTTTTGGCTGATCAATTGAAAAAAATTAACGAAAGTTTTATTAAATATATTGCCTCCGGAATTCCTTTTATTACCGTTAAGGTTGCCGAATCTTTGGATGGCCGGATTGCTACCCGCACTGGTGATTCTAAGTGGATTACTTCGGATAAGTCACGGGCCTTTGCTCATAAGATACGCAAGGATTATGATGCGATTATGGTGGGGGTAAATACCGTGTTACGCGATAATCCCAGCTTGAATGCCTGGTTTTCTGGAAAAAAGTTAGTTAAGATAGTTGTAGATAGTAATTTGAGTATATCGGAAAACTCTAATATCTTTGCCGGAGATAGCCAGGTAATTATTATTACTTTGCCTAGCCGGCCCGGCCAGGAGACGGAGAATCGTAAAAGCCTGGCCGCCAAAGCCAGGATCCTTGAGGTTAAGGAGAAAGCCGGCCAGATTAATTTAACTGATGCTTTAAAGAAGTTAGCCCGATTAAAAATAAGTAATATTATTGTGGAAGGTGGAGGTACTTTGATTGGTTCTCTTTTTGATGAAAAGTTAGTCGATAAGATTTTATTTTTTATTAGCCCCAAGATTATCGGAGGTAAAGATGCTGTTTCTTCGGTAATGGGTAATGGGGTTAAGCGCATAGATCAGGCAATAAAATTACGTGATTTAAAGATCAGGCGTTTTGGCGAAGAACTTTTAGTTTCAGCAGGGGTAAATTACTCAAGTATACGATAAATGTTTACTGGTATTATTGAAGAATTAGGTCGAGTAAAAAAAATAACGTTTGCGGCTGGGGTAACCCTGCTAGAGATTAGCGCTAAAGAAGTTTTGGTTGATGCTAAGATTGGCGATAGCATCGCGGTTAACGGTGTTTGTCTGACGATAGTTTCTATAAAAGGTAATTCCGTCAGTTTTGAGGTCATAGATATTACTCGTAAAAATACCAATTTGGGATTATTAAAGATCGGTCAAGCCGTCAATCTTGAGCGTAGCCTAAAGGTAGGAGATAGAGTCAGCGGACATTTTGTGAGCGGGCATATTGATTGCTTGGGCTTGATACGCAGGAAAGCCTTGCGTAATGGGAGTGTTGAATTTGAGATTGCTGTTTCGCCGGATTTTATACGTTACTGTTTGCCTATGGGGTCAGTTTCTATTGACGGGATAAGTTTAACTTTAGGATTGATTCGCGCTAATATTTTTACGGTTTGTATCATTCCTCATACTCTTAAGAATACAACTTTAAATTTTAAAGGGCCCTCGGATAAATTGAATGTAGAATTTGATATTCTCGCTAAAAAAACTTCTGTTTAACCCTTTCTATTATTGCGTATACTCTAAATTTCTGATATACTAATTCAATATTTGCAAAATGTAACGGGGCGTGGCTCAGCTTGGTAGAGCGCAGCGTTCGGGACGCTGAGGTCACAGGTTCAAGTCCTGTCGCCCCGATATAAATTTTATGAGGAAACAACTACACCTTATTTATTCGGGTAGAGTTCAGGGAATCGGATTTCGTTGTACCGTCATGGATATAGCGCGTCAGCAAAAAGTATGCGGTTGGGTTAAAAATTTAGATGATGGCAGAGTAGAAATTACAGCTGAAGCTAGTGAAGATATTCTCAAAAATTTTCTTCAGGAAGTTAATCATCGGTTCTCTAGCTATATAAAGGACTTAAATAAAGAATGGCTCCCGGCAAGCGGTGAGCTTAGCGATTTTGGGATTAAATTCTAGTCTAGAAAAAATCAAAATGTCTGTCCAGGTTAAAAACAAAATCGAAAAATTAAAAGGGAAGTTACGCAAACACGATTATCTTTATTATGTTTTAAGCCGGCCGATTATTGCTGATAAAGAATATGATGATTTAATGCAGCAGTTAATTGCCCTGGAAAATAAATACCCTCAATATTGTACCGATGATTCTCCTAGCCAGCGCTTGAGCTCAGGCATAAGTACAGGTTTTAAGACAGTAAGACATAACGCCGAAATGCTTTCTTTAGATAATACTTATTCTATAGATGAATTAAGGGCTTGGGATAAGCGCGTGCGTAAAGGATTAGGTGAAAATACTGTTTATGAGTATGTTGCTGAACTTAAGTTTGACGGAGTTAGTATAAATTTGACCTATTTAAACGGGAAATTAACTATTGGTGCAACGCGTGGAGATGGGCAAAGCGGAGAAGATGTAACTGCTAACATAAAAATTATTCATTCTATTCCTCTGGTATTTTTACCTAAACAGGTGCCGGATTTTATTGAGGTTCGCGGGGAAGTTTATATAGATAAGCAAGATTTCTTAAAAATTAACCAAGAGCGCATTGAGGCAGGTGATGACTTGTTCGCTAATTCGCGTAATGCTACGAGTGGTTCTTTGAAATTATTAGATAGTAATCTTGTTGCCAAGCGCCGGCTTAATTTTTTTGCGCATTCTTTAGGCGCTTACCGTGGCCGGGCAATTAATACTCATTGGGATTTTTTGGCTAAATTAAAAGATTGGGGAATGCGTTTAAATTCAAATTCTGTTCTTTGTGGTGATATAGAAGAGGTAATTGATTATTGTAAGCATTGGCAGAATAAGCGCGATGAACTTACTTATGAAATTGATGGCATAGTGGTTAAATTAAATAGTTTTTCACAGCAGAAGGAATTAGGTTTTACTGCCAAAAGCCCCAGGTGGGCAGTGGCTTATAAATTTACCGCTCGGCAGGCCACTACGCAAGTCTTAGGAATTAGTGTGAATGTGGGGCGGACCGGAGTAATTACTCCTACCGCGCAACTAAGGCCGGTTGAATGTTCAGGGGTTATTATAAGTAACGCTACTTTGCATAATTTTGATGAAATAGAAAGATTAGGATTACGGGTTGGTGACCGGGTACTTATTGAGCGCGCTGGAGATGTAATTCCTAAGATAGTAAAAGTGGTAGAACAGAAAGGTAATCAGCCTTATAACAAGCCCCAAAAGTGCCCTGCCTGCAAAGAGAAGATTATTAAAGAAAAAGCCCGGGATGTGGCTTATCGTTGTATAAATTCTGATTGTCCAGCCCAACTGGAGCGGGCGCTTTTGCATTTTGCCAGTCGCGATGCGATGGATATTGAGGGCTTGGGTGAAGCGGTAATTAACCAGTTGGTTAAAAAGAAGTTACTGAAAAGCTTAGCGGATATCTATAAGCTCAAAATTAATGATTTGCTGGATTTGGAGTTATTTAAAGAAAAAAAGGCAAATAACTTATTGTCCGCGATTCAGAAAAGTAAAGGTCAGTCTTTGGCGCGTTTGATTTTTGCTTTAGGCATACGTCATGTGGGACAGAAAGCTGCTTATACGTTGGCGATGGAATTTGGTAACATGGATAAGCTTATTCAGGCTAAGCTTGGCGATTTAGATCGGATATCTGAAATTGGTGAAGTTATGACTGGTTCAATTGTTGACTATTTTCATTTAAATCAAACTAAGAAGTTGATTCAGGATTTGAAAAATGCTCAGATTAATATGCGTCAGGAAATTTCTAGGCTGAAGACTAATGAGTTAACCGGTAAAACGATAGTTTTCACCGGTCAGCTAGAAGGATTTTCTCGCTCCCAAGCAGAATCATTAGTGCGTCAATTCAGAGGGATTCCCACTTCCAGCGTAAGCAGTAAAACTGATTTTTTGGTAGCTGGAGAGAACACCGGCATAAAATTTAATCAAGCTAAAGAATTAGGAGTAAAGATTATTAATGAAAAAGATTTTTCCCGTTTAATTTCTTTAGAATAAAAGAGGTATTTTGCACTAGGTGCTTATAACTAAGACACCGGAGTTAATTAGTCACCCCGCGCTAATTGGAATTGCGCGGGTGTCCATCAGGTGATGGAGAATTGCGCCGGTGTTCCCTAATTGGGGAGGAGATGACTAAATGATAAATGCTAAGTATATTTTTAAAAAGATTTTTTTTATAACTGTTATTTGCTGCGTACTAACTACTGTTTTTGGCTGTGAGTCTTTTACGCGTAAATTTACCCGTAAATCTAAGAAGCCGGATGCAGCGGTGGAGATGGTCCTTATCCCGGAAGAGTATCAGGGGCCGAATATGACGAAAGAGGAGATTTATCGGCAGTATTATCTTTATTGGAGTTCTTGGCATGATGAGTTAATTAATGCCTTGACCCAAAAGTCAAGTTTAAAGAAAAAAGTAGATTGTGCTCAAGAGGCATTAAAGAATTTGGTTAATATGAAAATGATGCTTCTTGCCGATGCCCAGAAAAATTTTGATTCAGAGATTGCTAAATTAAATGATCTCTTGGATTGTATAAAAAGTGATCTTTATGGGGTAAATGACAGTCGGAATCTAAAGTCTGCTGAGCGCATTAAGGTGAGCATCCATAGAGGTTTTATTTATCCTAAAATAAGGAATTATTTAAAATGATCCTAGAAACAGTTAATGTTGGCCCGATGCAGGTTAATTGTTATATTCTTGCTTGTGCTAGCGGTGGGCAGGCGATTATTATTGATCCCGGTGACCAGGTCACTAAGATTAGGGCGGTTTTAGATAAGCATAGATTAAAACCAGCCATGGTGATTAATACACATGGGCATTATGATCATATTGGAAGCGATGACGAATTTGGTGTATTGGTTTGTGTGCATAAAAATGATCTACCGATGCTTATCGATGCCAGAAAAAATCTTTCCGCAAGTTTTTCATTAGCCTATAAAGTTAATTCTGAGATTAAAACTTTGGAAGATAAAGAAATTATTAAATTAGATTGTTTAGAATTGGAAGTGATACATCTTCCCGGGCATACCTCGGGAGGTATCGGCCTCTTAATGAAAAAACCGCAAACAGATATTATTTTTACCGGTGATACTTTGTTTTATCAGGGAGTAGGGCGTTCTGACTTGCCGGGGGGCAGCCAGCAGCAGTTAGAGAAGGCAATCAGAGAAAGATTATTCGTTTTGCCAACCAATACTAAGGTTTATCCGGGGCATGGAGTAGCGACCACTATTGCCAGAGAAAAGAGCAGTAATTCATTTGGATTATAATGAACCCAGCCCTTCCTAAAAGGCTGAGTTAAAATATACGAAAGGAAGAGCTGGGTGAAAGAGCTTATTGATTCATTCCTAGATTATCTTTCGGTTGAGCGCGCTCTGGCTAAAAATACCATTCTTGCGTATCGAGCAGATCTGAATCTTTATTTAGATTTTATTAATCAGCGTGGAATTTTTGTGCTTTCTAAAGCTACTAAAAATGATATTATTGAATTTATGCTTTTTCAAAAAGCACAAGGGGTATCGCCGGTAAGTATCTCGCGCCGGTTGGCAGCGATACGCATGTTTCATCGTTTTTTAGCCAGAGAAAGAGTTTTAAAACACGATCCGACTACTTTAATTGATTCTCCGAAACTGTGGAAGAAGATTCCGGATACCCTTTCTTTAAATGAAGTGGAGGTATTAATCAGCCAGCCTGATGTGCGTGACCACCAGGGGGCTAGAGATAGGGCAATCTTAGAAACTCTTTATGCCACGGGAATGCGGGTTTCGGAATTAAGTAACCTTAAAACTAATAATGTTAATTTAGATATTGGTTTTTTGCGTTGCGTCGGAAAAGGCAATAAAGAGCGGATTATTCCATTAGGCAAGAAAGCAATTCACGGTATTAATCGTTATTTAGAATTTAGCCGGCCGCATTTTTTAAAGCAAAAAGCTTCAGAGTTACTTTTTATTAGCCGTTCAGGGGCTAAAATATCCCGGCAATCCGTTTGGAAATTGGTTAAGCGGTATGCTTTAGAGGCTAAAATTAAGAAATCGATAAAAGTGCATACTCTGCGGCATTCATTTGCTACGCATTTATTGGCCAGAGGCGCGGATCTGCGTTCAGTGCAGGAGATGCTGGGGCATTCCAATATCTCGACCACTCAGATTTATACACATATTGATAAAGAGCGGTTGAAAACAATCCATAAGATGTTTCACCCGCGTCCGTAAGGGCAGTAGGTAGTAGTTAGTAGGTAGGTAAAATATGAAAGAATATTTTAAAAAATTACCCCGAGAATTAAGAGAAGTTATCAATCAGGCTTCTAAGGTTTCCCAGGAGACCCGGATGCCGGCATATCTGGTGGGTGGATGTTTACGTGATTTGATCTTGGGGGTTAAGAACCTGGATTTAGATATTGCGGTTGAAGGAAGAGGTATTATTTTTGCCCAGCATCTGGCGCAAAAATTAAAATCAACTTTAAATACTCACCCGCGATTTGGAACGGCTACTTTAGTTTTAACGGATGGTTTAAAAGTGGATATTGCTACTACGCGTCAGGAAAAATATCCTTTTTTTGCCGCGCTTCCGGTAGTCGGTTCAGGGACGTTAAAGGAAGATCTTAAACGCCGGGATTTTACGATTAATGCTATGGCAATAAGCCTGGCTGCCGTAGGCAAGCAACAAGAGGTAATTGATCCTTTTGGTGGACAAGATGACTTGGCTTCAGGCAGCATTCGGATTTTACACAATTTAAGCTTTAAGGATGATCCCACGCGGATACTCAGGGCAATACGTTTTAGCCAGCGTCTTAATTTTAAGATTGAGCCTAAAACGCTGGCATTGCTTAAGGAGGCAATCAGTGGTGGTCTGTTAGGTAAAGTAAGTCCCCATAGAATGCGCGATGAATTGATACTAATACTTAAAGAGCACAGACCCTTTAGTCCGATCAAGCAGCTTGGTGATTTGGGCGCGTTGTCCTTTATTGGTACTAAACTAAAAATCGGTAAATCTACGGCAGGCTTATTTAAATCTATCGCTAAAGAGATTGTTTGGTTTGTTAAAAATTTTCCTGCGCGTAGACAATTAGATACCTGGCTAATTTATTTTGCGGTGCTCCTGGAATCATTTACTTTACTTGAAATCAAAACGATTCTTTACAGGTTTGGTTTGCCTAAAGGAGACCAAGAGCGGGTTATTAGCTATTACCAAAAGCGTAGGGAGCTTATTGTTTTTTTGAGCAAAAAGCAACTGTCAGCCGATCAGGTCTTTGCATTGCTTGAACCTTTGAGTTATGAGACAATTATTTTACTGCGCGCTGTTTCGCGAAATAAAAATTTAAAAAAGCATTTGGCAGATTTTTTTAAAATTTACAATGGTATGCGTCTTTGCGTTTCTGGGAATGATTTGTGTAGTTTGGGTGTTTTACCGGGACCAGGATATCAAAAAATATTTGCTAGAGTATTAACGGCTAAACTTAATGGCCAGGTAAGCAATCGCCAGACAGAGCTGGCTTTGATTAAAAAGTTAGTGGAAGATAAATAAATAGGAGCGTATAACGATGTCTAGGCATGAGCGTGTTGAAGAGGCAATAAAAAAAGAGGTCAGCCTTATTATTCATGATGAGCTTAATGATCCGCGCATAGGTTTTGTGACGGTTACACGGGTGGAGCTATCGCGGGACTTAAGAAACGCGAAAATTTTTTATAGCGTTTTAGGCAAAGAGGATTCCCGTAAAAAAACAAAAATTGCTTTAGATTCTGCTTTAGGCTATATCCGTAGCTTAGTCACCCAGAGGATCAACATGCGTTTTGCCACTGAGCTTATGTTTTGCGAGGACCACTCTATTGAGTATAGCGTTAAAATCCAAGAGGTATTAAACAAAATAAAGGAGACTGATGAGCCTAAATGAAGTCTGCAGGAGTATAAAGAAGTACAATAATTTTCTGATTACTGCCCATACTAGCCCGGAGGGGGATGCTTTGGGCTCTCAGTTGGGGTTTTATAATCTGATTAAAAAACTAGGTAAGCAGGCCATGATCGTTAGCGATGATCAATTACCTTCTGGTTATGATTTTCTTCCCGGGATTAAACATATCCGTTGTTTAGGCAAAGTATTTAAGTATATTAAATTTGATTGTTTAGTGGTCCTAGATTGTGCAGATTTAAAACGTACAGGCAGAGTCTATAAACTTAACCTTAATCATAAGCCGGTATTAAATATTGATCATCATATTAGCAATAAAATTTTTGGTGATGTAAATTGGGTGGATGCGCACGCCTCTTCTTGTTCAGAGATGATTTATAAACTGTCTAAACGGTTACGCCTGTCGATGGATAAGGATACAGCTTTAGCCTTATATACGGGTATCATGACTGATACGGGATCCTTCCGTTATTCCAATACTTCTAGCTTTACGTTTAAGGTTGTGGCTGAACTTTTAAAATTTGGAGTTAATGTTGCAAGAGCCTACTCTTATGCTTATGAAAATATTCCGCTGCAGAAAGTAAAATTACTGCTTAAATTTTTGACAAATATTAAATTTTTTGGTCAGGGCAGGATTGCTACCTTTAGGATTGATTCAGAGATGTCGAGGGCTAAAATGCTGGGTGTTGATTTAGTAGATCATGTTTTAAGTTTTGGCCGAGCGATTAGGGGGGTTGAGGTAGTAGTATTGTTTAAGAATAATTCAGGTTTAGGTTTAAAATCTGAGGTCCGAGTTAACTTGAGAAGCCAGGGAAAGGTTGATGTAAATAAGATCGCAGCATTCTTTGGAGGGGGAGGGCATAAGACTGCTGCCGGTTGCACTATACCCGGCGGGGTTTTGGTTGTGCGTCGTAAAGTCATTGCTAAAATTTGTCAGGAGTTAAAATAGATTTAATGAAAATTCTTTATGGAGTAGGAAGAATTAAGAAGTTATGCCGGCCGGTGGTAGCTTTGGGGGTTTTCGATGGGCTGCATCTTGGCCATCGCAATATTTTACAGGCGACAGTTAAAAAAGCACGTCAGATTAAGGGCACCAGCTTGGTTTTAACTTTTTTCCCGCATCCGCAAGGGAAAGAGAGTTTGTATTCATTGGAACATCGTCTCAGGTTAATTGCTGAGTTAGGGGTAGATGTGTGTATCGTGGTGAATTTCACGAGAAGTTTTGCAAAAATAAGCGCTCAAGATTTTATTGCCAAAATACTGGTTGAAAAAATCCAAGTAAATTTTGTTTACGTAGGAAGAAACTTTTGTTTTGGTAATCAGGCTTTGGGAAATTATAAGTTGCTAGCGGCAAGTGCTAAAAAATATAAATTTAGGCTTAAAGTTTCTGAGGTTGTAAAATCGGCAGGCCTTACGGTTAGCAGTACTGTCATAAGAAGATTAATTAAAAATTCCGAAATTATAAAAGCCCAAGCCTTGCTTGGCCGGCGAGTAAGTGTTTTGGGGACGGTGACCAGAGGCAGCCGGCTGGGCCGGTTATTGGGGTTTCCTACGGCCAATATTGAGGCGCATCATGAAGTTATTCCGCCCGCAGGTATCTACGCTGTGCAAATTGTGATCTTTAAGAAAAAGTATAACGGCGTCTGTTATATTGGTAAAAGGCCGACCATTCATCTTAAAAAAAGGGTTATGCGCATAGAAGTACACCTGTTTGATTTTCACAAAAATATTTATGGCTTGGTGCTTGAGATCCAGTTTATAAAATTAATCCGACAAGATCGAAAATTTACCAGTTTGAAAGATTTATCCACTCAAATTCAAAAAGATATTATTGCTTGTCGTAAGATTCTTGTTTAAAACATGGGGAGGAAACTATTTTTCTCCACTTTAACTTAAGAAAAATAGCCTCATCTTCCTTTTTTTCGCAGCAATACCACAATCGCTAGGTATCCTGTCTATTTAATCCACTACTACTTGTAGTTGTTATATTTAGGAAAATTTCTTCTTGACAAAAGGAGGGATTTTATCTATACTCTGTACATAAGTGGATAAAAGTGGAGTAAAGTGGAAGGAAGAAAAAAATGTTCTATGGTGAGTTTGAGCATTCTATAGATCGTAAGGGGCGGTTAATACTGCCCGCTAAATTTCGCGAAATTGCTAGAAATCAATTCGTAGAGAAGTTTTTTGTTACGCGTGGTTTAGATAAATGTCTTTTTATGTTTTCTGAGGAAGAGTGGGGTCTTCAGGAAAATAAATTTAAAACTTTGTCATTTACTAAACAGCAACCGCGTACTTTTAACCGTTTGTTTTTTAGCAGCGCGGTGGATGTTAGCTTTGATAAACAGGGTAGGATTCTTCTGCCGCAATATCTAAAAGATTTTGCCGAGATTAAAAAGGATGTGATGATCGTTGGTGTTTCTAACCGTATTGAGATTTGGGCAAAAAATTTATGGCTTGATTTTTACGCTAATAATCGGCAGTCTTTCGAAGAAATTGCAGAAAAATTAATGGATGTATAAATGTTAGAAGGCACGTTGCATGTACCGGTGATGTTGCAGGAAGTACTGGATTATCTAAGGCCGGCTCCCGGTCAAATAATTGTTGATGCTACTTTAGGAACCGGTGGGCATGCAATTGAGATATTAAAAAGAATTATTCCGCAAGGCAAATTGATTGGAATCGACCGCGATGAAAATTCCTTAACGATTTGCCGTCAAAGGCTAATGGAATTTAAAGATAACTTTGAATTCGTGCATGGTAATTTTTCGGATCTTGATCAAATCCTGGGTAATCTTGGTATCGAAAAGATTGATGGTATTGTTTTTGATTTAGGTATCTCTAGCTATCAATTGCATGATGCGCAGAGGGGTTTTAGTTTTCAGGAGGAGGGGCCGCTAGATATGCGTTTGGATAAAAGCAGTTATATTTGTGCGTATGATTTAGTAAATAACCTCAATGAAAATGAGATCTCTGCTATGCTTTGGAATTTTGGGCAGGAGCGTTGGCATAATCGTATCGCACATCTATTGGTTCAGGAACGCAGAAATGAGCCGATCTCAACTACTAAGCAGTTAGCTAATTTAGTAATGCGGGCTATTCCGCATCGTTACCGGAGGAGTTATTATCGTATCCATCCGGCTACGCGGACTTTTCAAGCCGTACGCATTGCCGTAAATCGAGAATTAGAAATTTTAGAAGATACCATTAAGAAAGCTGTTGATATCTTAAAAAAGCAAGCTAGAATATGTGTTATTTCATTTCATTCTTTGGAAGATCGTGTGATTAAGCATACATTCCGTGCGCTTAAGGCCGACGGATTAATTGATATTATTACCGCTAAGCCTTTAACCCCGGATGTTAGCGAAATAGAAGTAAATCCTTCTAGTCGCAGTTCTAAATTCCGGGTTGCAGAAAGGATATAAAATTATATGAGGCTGACTAAATTTTTCTCCGCGGTAGTATTTATTACTTCTTTTTCTGTGCTTTATGTTTATCAGCAAAGTGAAATTTTCCGCCTGGCTTATTTGGGCCAGAAGAAACAGGCTATTTTTACAGAACTGTTGGATAAGAATACGGCATTAAGATATAATATTAATAAGAGCTCTTCTTTGGTAAATATCGGAGCGCGCATTAGTGGTACTAATGATTTCGGAATGCCGGATAATTACCGTTTTGTTAAGTTTATTTCTTCGTCAAAAGGTTTAAAGCTTGCAGATCAGAGTAAGGCTCAGGAAGGTTTGTTGGCGCGAATCTTTAGTTTAAAGCGGGAAGCTCAAGCAAAGACAATTAACCCCTAATATTTATTACTCTTAAGGAAGACAATTGTATATCAGTAACTATCGCCGGAAATGTGAGGCGGTATTTTTGATTTTTTTTATTTTTCTTTTGCTTTGTGTAGGCCGACTTTTCTTTATTCAATTCTTTCGTTCGGATTATCTTACCTCGATCGCCAAAAAACAACATAATCAACTTGTGGAGCTTGAGCCGCGGCGTGGGACAATCTATGACTGTAATCTTAAAGCGCAGGCATTTAATATGTCCATGGATTCACTTTATGCCGTACCCAATGTTATTAAAAATAAAGAAAGTATTGTAAATCAATTGCTGCCTTCTCTTGATGTGGAGCGAAGCTATCTTGTTGAAAGGTTGAGTCGTAAAAAGTCATTTATCTGGCTAGCGCGTAAACTTTCTCCAGAGAAATCTGAAAGTATCAAGAAGTTGAACATTAAGGGATTAGGATTCTTAAAGGAAACCAAACGCATTTATCCAAATAGTTATCTGGCTAGCCATATTATTGGTTTTAGCGGTATGGATAATATAGGCTTAGAGGGCGTAGAGAGAAGTTTTAACAATTACTTAAAAGGGGTTCCCGGTTGGGCGATTTTTTTACGTGATGCGCGGTTGAAAAAACTAGATATTTGGGAGAAGATGGTTTTGCCGCAAGATGGTATGGATTTGATTTTGACTATTGATGAAGTTATTCAATATATTGCAGAAAGAGAATTAGATAAGGCTTTTAATGATTTTCATGCCAAGGGTGCCAGTATTGTGGTGATGGATCCACATACTGGCAGGATCTTAGCGATGGCTAACCGGCCTACTTATGATTTAAATGATCATTCTAGTGTCAGTAAGGATTCAATTCGCAATCGGGCGATTTGCGATTTATTTGAGCCCGGTTCAGTGTTTAAAATAGTTACTGCTTCTGCTGCGCTTGAAGAAAAAAAAGTTACTGAAAGTGATGTGTTTTTCTGTGAAAATGGTGCTTATCGCGTGGGGGGTCGGATATTACATGATCACACCTCGCATGGCAATCTTACTTTTAAACAGGTAATTGAGGAGTCGAGTAATATTGGCACAGTTAAAGTGGCGCAGCTTTTAGGTGCGGATACCCTTTACCGATATATCAAGGCTTTTGGATTCGGATCTAAATTAGGAATTGATCTTTCCGGAGAGATATCTGGGATGATTAGCCCGCCACGAGTTTGGTCAAAGACATCGATTACTGCGGTGCCGATCGGCCAAGAAGTGGGCGTGACTGCTTTGCAGTTAGCCAGTGCAATTTCAGTAATTGCTAATGGAGGGCAATTAATGAAACCTTATATTATTGATTCTGTGCGTGACAACCAGGGTCACATAATAAAACAAAATAAGCCGGTATTAATCCGTAAGGTTATTTCCGTGGATACGGCGATGCGGATTAAAAAAATTCTTACCGGAGTAATTGAAGAAGGCACGGGTAAACTAGGCAAAGTTCTCGGTTTTAGTGCTGCCGGAAAAACCGGTACTGCGCAGAAGCTTGAGCCTGATGGAAGTTATTCTCATAATAAGTTTGTTGCTTCATTTATCGGTTTTTCTCCCGCTGAGGATCCTTTGTTAACTATTGTGGTAACCGTGGATGAGCCGCATCCGTATTATTTTGGAGGGGTAGTTGCTGCTCCGGTATTCCAAAAAGTCGCCGGTGACGTTATTCGTTATTTAAAAGGAAACCAGATACCCATGGAAGCGATGGTCCAATGAGAATCGTAGATTTAGAAATTAAGGGGATAACTTCTAACTCCAAAGAAATAAAGAAAGGTTTCATTTTTGTGGCGATTAAGGGTAATCGGCAGGATGGTAACCGTTTTATAAAGGAAGCAATTGACCGGGGTGCCGGTATAATTGTGGTAGAGAAAGAGGTGCCGCAGGTAAAGGTTTCAAAAAGAGTTGTATTTTTGGTGGTTAATAATTGCCGCAAGTTTTTTGCGCAGGCAACACATAATTTTTATGGAACTCCTTCAAACAGGATTAAAGTTGTCGGTATTACCGGCACTAACGGTAAAACTACCATTACATACTTGATTGAAGCGATAACCAAGAAATCTAATGATGATTGCGGGGTGATTGGTACAATTAATTATCGCTTTAAAGGCAAAACAATTATCGCTAAGAATACCACTCCTGGATCTGGTCAATTACAAAGTTTACTTAGGATGATGTATTTGCAAAAAGTTAAATATTGCGCGATGGAAGTTTCTTCGCATGCCTTAGATCAGGAGAGGGTGGCAGGAATTAATTTTAGCCACGCTATTTTTACCAATCTCACTCAAGATCACCTAGATTATCATAAAAACATAGAAAATTATTTTTTAGCAAAAGCTAAGCTTTTTTGCTCTTTACCGTCGACGAGTAAGGCGATTATCAATAATGATGATAAATATAGCATTCGGATTAAGCAGTTGACTAAAGCTAAGGTTTTGACCTATGGAATAAAGAATAAATCTGATGTAATGGCCAGGGAGATTAATTTTGGAATGCGTTCAACGGAATTTTCTTTGGTTGCTCCCCGAATCAATCTCAGGATGAAGACAAATTTAATCGGTCGTTATAATATTTATAATATTCTGGCTGCGATTGCCTGGGGAATAAGTGAAAAACTGTCAATGCAAGATATTAAATCCGCGATTGAGAAATTTAAGCATGTTCCTGGTAGATTAGAAAAAGTTAATTGTTCAAAAGGATTTAGTATTTTTATTGATTATGCGCATACTCCGGATGCACTCTTTAATGTGATCAGCGCTTTAAGGCCGCTGGTTAAAGGAAAAATTATTGTAATTTTTGGTTGTGGCGGAGAGCGGGATAAGCTTAAACGTCCGCAGATGGGCAAAGTGGTTACGCAGTTGGCAGATTATGCGATTATTACCAGCGATAATCCCCGCTCTGAAAACCCTGCTTGGATTATTAAGGATATTCAGCATGGCATACAGAAAAATAATTATTGTTTAGTTCCGGCTCGACAGGCAGCTATACGTAAAGGTTTATCTTTAATGAATAAAAACGATTGTCTGCTGATTGCCGGTAAAGGTCATGAAGATTATCAGATATTAAAACACAAAGTATTGAAATTTAGCGATCGAAAGGTAGTCCGAGAATGTTTAAAGTTGATGAAATAATTCAAGCGACTAAGGGCCAGCTTATTCAAGGTAGCCGGACGGATAAAATAACTAATATTTCTACTGATTCCAGAAGTCTAAAGCCATTTGAGGCATTTCTGGCTTTACGGGGAAAGAATTATGACGGCCATGATTTTATTGCTAGGGCCCTGGAATTAAAAGCCAGTTGCATAATCGTAGAAAAGAAGCCGGAGATATCGATTCCGTCGCATGTGACGGTAGTTAAAGTCAAAGATGCTGTATTGGCTTTAGGAAATATTGCTCGTTTTCAAAGACAAAAGATTAATTTACCAGTTATCGCCGTCACCGGTTCTAATGGCAAGACTACGACTAAAGAGATGATTGCTTGGGTATTATCGGCTTATGACCAAGTGCTTAAAAATGAAGGAACTAAAAATAATCAAATCGGCCTCCCGCAAGCATTAATTCAGCTTACAAAAAAAGATAGTTTTGCTGTGGTTGAGATCGGCACTAATCATTTTGGAGAGGTGGATTATCTGGCTAAAATAGCCAAGCCCAATATCGGCCTAATTACTAATATTGGCCCTAGTCACCTTGAATTTTTAAAAAATTTAAAAGGAGTAGCGAAAGAAAAAAGTAGTTTGCTGGATAATTTGGCAAAACCCGCAATTGCCCTGCTTAATGCCGATGATAAATCATTAAAAAGCTTAATTCAGCGTAAGATTAAGGGCCAACGAATTTTTAGTTTTGGTATCAATGAAAAAAGTGATTTTTCTGCCTCCGGCATTAAGTTAAAAAACAAAAGGATAGAATTTAAGGTTAATTCTAAATATAATTTTGAATTGTCGACATTGGGGGATTATAATATTTATAATGCGTTAGGCGCTATTGCCGTTGGCCGCATATGCGGATTAAGTTATGCTCAAATTCGGGCCAGATTAGTGACATTTAAATTTCCTAAAGGCAGGTTCAATTTTGTTGAGTTTAAAGGTTTAAAGTTTATTGATGATACTTATAATTCCAACCCGCTTTCCCTGAACGCGGCCCTGACAACCTTAGGTGCCATTAATTGTAAAGGTAGGAGGATTTTGGTGATGGCGGATATGTTGGAGCTGGGTAAACAAAAAGAGTTATTGCATAGACAAATCGCTTGGGGTATAACTAATAACTGTGATCTGTTGATTGCGGTAGGCAGTTTAGCTCGGATTACTGCTCGGGCCGCTAGACGAAATGGCATGCCAGCTAAGCATGTATTTTGTTGCGCCAATGCACTTGCGGCCAGAGATTTATTATTTAAAAAGATATTTCCGAAAGCTAATGATTTAATTCTGGTCAAAGGTTCTCGGTCGATGAAAATGGAAGAGGTACTGAGGCTCAGTAGAACTTAATGCTTTACCATCTGCTTTATCCCCTGAGGGATTTTATTTTTGCTTTTAATGTATTTCGCTACATTACCTTCCGTGCGGCCATGGCGGCTTTAACTGCCTTTATACTTAGTTTGATTTTCGGCCCGTTGTTGATTAATAAACTAAAAGTCCTTAAGGTCGGAGAAAAAATAAACAAAGCTGATAGCCAGAAGTTAGATGATTTACACCACCATAAACAGAGTACACCGACGATGGGTGGAATTCTCATTTTGGGCACGGTGATCATCTCAACGTTGCTCTGGGCGGATATTACGTATCAATGTATCTGGATTGTTTTATTCAGTACGATTTGGTTAGGTTTAACCGGTTTTGTCGATGATTATTTAAAGCAGATTAGCCCTGTTAAAAGTCCCCTGGCGTCAGGCGCTACTTCTAACGGGGCAAGAAAGAAGGCCAACGGCTTATCCTCTAAGGTAAAACTCGCCAGTCAGGTTATTTTAGGTTTAATTTTAGGGATGATTCTTATTTATAGTCAGCATAATGTCAGCCTTGAAATTCCATTCTTAAAAGGGGTAAATTTCGACTTAGGCGGCCTGTATATTTTATTTGTAATCCTGGTGATTGCCGGTTCATCAAATGCTGTAAATCTTACGGATGGTTTAGATGGGTTAGCCATTGGCATTGTAGTCATGGTGGCGATTGCTTTTAGTATACTTTGTTATGTTTCCGGTAATATTAATTTAAGCAATTATCTTCTTATTCCCTATATTAAAGGGGGCGGGGAGTTGACTATTTTTTGCTCTAGTATTATTGGGGCTGGCTTGGGGTTTTTGTGGTTTAACTGTTACCCGGCTACAATTTTTATGGGTGATGTCGGCTCACTAGCTCTGGGTGGAGCGATTGGAACAGTAGCATTATTAATTAAAAAAGAGATGCTGTTGATAATTGTGGGAGGAATATTTGTTTTAGAGGCACTTTCAGTTATATTGCAGGTGGGGACTTACAAGCTGACCAAAAAACGTATTTTTAAGATTGCTCCTTTACACCACCATTTTCAGTTTTTGAATTGGCCTGAGAATAAAATAATTGTCAGGTTTTGGATCATTGCGGGCCTACTCGCCCTGTTCACTCTGGTTACCTTGAAGATTAGGTAAACTATGTTGGCTTTGGTTAGCGAAAGCCAAACCATGGTTCTCTAACTTATGCGTAATAGCGAATACTTTAAAAATAAAAAAGTTACCATTGTCGGTTTGGCGCGCTCCGGAGTTGCCTGCGCTAATCTTTTGCATAGATTAGGCGCTTTTGTTAGTGTTACCGAGATTAATGATAATTCGCAAAGCCGGCAGGCTTGTGCTAAACTTTCTTTTAGTGAAATTAAAGTGGAATTAGGCAAGCATAGCCAGGATTTAATAAAACAGGCGGATTTAGTGGTGATTTCTCCCGGTGTGCCGATGAATTCTTTGTGCGTTAACTGGGCTAAGGAATTTAATAAATTATTGATTAGTGAAATTGAGGTGGCGAGTATTTTGTGTCCGGCACAGATTATTGCGGTAACCGGATCAAACGGAAAAACTACGGTCACTACTTTAATCGGTAAAGTTTTGGCCGCGACGCAGAAAAAAGTTTTTGTTTGCGGTAATATCGGAAATCCTTTTTGCGCTGAAGTGGAGAAGATGCAAAGCGGAGATTTTGTAGTTTTAGAAGTAAGTTCATTTCAGCTGGAAACAATCAAAGATTTTAAGCCTTTAATTGCGATTATTTTAAATCTGACCCCCAATCATCTGGATCGTTATAATAATATACAGGAATATTTAGATGCGAAAAAGCGCATTTTTATGAATCAGGAACAAGGGGATTTTCTGGTTTTAAACGCTGATGATCCTCTTTTAAGTTCACTCTCTTGTAATCCAAAGTCAAAAGTTATTTTTTTTACTAAACAAGAGGGGGCTAACCCTAACCAAAGCGCAGTTATTGCGGTGGGTAAGGCCTTAGGGGTGGAATTAGGAAAAATGCAAAAAGTTTTTCAGGAATTTAAAGGGATTCAACACCGCTTGGAGGAGGTAGTAGAAATAAACGGGGTAAAATTCATTAATGATTCCAAGGCAACTACTGCGGATTCGGCTATTTGGGCGATTAGCAATATTTCCTCACCGATAAATCTTATCGCGGGAGGCAGGCACAAAGGGATTGATTACCGGGTAATTCTTGATGTGGCGAAAGACAAAGTAATACATGCGTTTTTGATCGGAGAGGCTAAAGATATCATTGCTTCTGATCTTAAGGCAGGAGGCTTTTGGATAGAAAAGGTGGATACTTTAAAGGAGGCGGTAACTAAAGCTTATTTATCGGCTAGACCGGGATATGTTGTGTTATTATCTCCGATGTGTTCAAGTTATGATATGTTTACGGATTATGAAGAACGCGGCAGGGCCTTTAAAAGAATCGTTCTAGATTTAGTTCAAGAAGTTAAATCCCATGGTTAGAAAAACGCGTATTAATTTGCTTACGATATCGGTTATGCTGGTTTGTGTCGGTATTGTAATGATTTATAGTTCTTCTAGTATTTATGCCTGGGAGAACTATCAGGATAGCTTTTTTTTCTTGAAGCGGCATATGATTTTTTTAGCCATAGGCGTATTGCTTGCTTTTTTGTCAATGGTTATTGATTACCGTCTGTTTAGGAAATATGCCCATTGGTTGATTTGGGTTGCTCTGGCTTTACTGATTTTAGTGCTTATTCCCGGCGTGGGTAAAGAAGTTGCTGGAGCGCGGCGTTGGTTTAGATTTAAGTTTATCAGTTTTCAGCCTTCGGAGTTTGCTAATCTGGCACTGATTGCTTATATTGCTGATTTTATCTCGCGTAAAGAAGACAAGATTAAGATGCTAATGGCGGGTTTTATGCCGGCGGTGTGTATGTTGGGGGCAGTGGCTTTACTTATACTCCTGCAGCCAGATTTAGGTACAGTTATTGCTTTAGGCAGTGTAGTTTTAATTATGCTTTTTATAGGCGGGGTGAGAGGCAGGTATATCTTAAGTTTAATTCTTTGCAGCCTACCCGCGCTTTATTTTTTAGTTTTTAGTGTGCCTTATCGCCGGGCAAGAATTTTAGCTTTTTTAAATCCCTGGCTTGATCCCAAGGGAACGGGCTTTCAGATTATTCAATCGCAAATTGCTATTGGTTCAGGAGGGTTATTCGGAAGAGGGCTGGGGCATTCTCAACAAAAACTTTTTTATCTTCCGGCAGCGCACACAGATTTTATTTTTTCCATTATCGGTGAAGAGTTGGGCTTACTGGGCACTTTGGGAGTAATTGCATTGTTTATGATTTTTATTCAGCAGGGTCTTAAAATTATTAAGAATGCTCAAGATAAGTTTGGATATTTTTTTGCTCTTGGGTTAATTTTAATGATTTCTTTTAAGGCAATTATTAATATTGGAGTTTCTTGCGGAGTTTTTCCAACTAAGGGGTTACCGTTGCCGTTTATTAGCTATGGTGGTTCTTCGTTGATATTTGATATGGTTAGTTTAGGGATATTGATTAATATCGCTCGTTGTGGGGAGTATCCTTAAGATGAGAGTTTTGATTGTTACCGGTTCTAGTGGTGGACATATTTTTCCGGCGTTGGCGCTCGCAGATTTACTAATGGAGTCTAACCACAAGGTGCAATTAGTGCTTCCGGAAGACGTTCGAAAAACAATAATCCCCTTTAATTTTACGCAAAATGAATATATCCATTCGGCTAAATTAAGTTTTAGTTTAAATAAAAAAAATATACTCGGAGTTTATTTTTTCTTATGGGGTAGCTGGCAGGCATTGCGGATTATCATAAAGTTTAAGCCGCAGGTGGTCGTGGGTTTTGGCAGCTTAAATAGCATTAGTATGATCTTTTGGGCCTGGTTATTTAGGATTAAAACTATAGTTCATGAGCAGAATGTTGTTTGCGGCAGGGCAAATAGATTATTGTCCAAGCTAGTAGATAAGGTGGCAATATCTTTTAGCCAAACCCGTAACTATCTAAATGTATTCGGTGAAAAGATTGTTTTGACGGGTAATCCGCTGCGCAGGGATTTAATCCGTCGGGAAAAAAAAGAGGCGCTAGATTTTTTTAAATTTAAAGAAGGAAAATTTACCGTTTTAATTACCGGTGGTAGCCAGGGGGCGCATAGATTAAATGCTGCTTGCCTTGAAGCGTTATCTATTTATCAAAAAAAGCCTGATTTACAACTGATTCATATCTGTGGAGGGCAGGATTTTACCTGGTTGTCTGCTAGGTATACCGGCACGGTTTTGACTTATAAACTTTTTGATTTTTTCCCCCAGATGCAATATGCTTATAGCGTAGCCGACCTGATTATCTGCCGGGCCGGAGCTACTACTATTGCGGAGTTAGTAAAATTTAAAGTTCCGGCAATACTGGTTCCTTATCCTTTTGCCTACGCGCACCAGTTGGCGAATGCCCAGGTTTTAAAGGATATTGGCGCTGCAGAAGTATTATTAGATGCCGATTTAAGTATAGATAAATTAAAAGAAAAACTGCAGGAATATTTTTGTAATAACGCATTACTTAAAACAATGCAAAAGGCGTATCAAAAAATATCTGTTTTGGATGCTACCGCCTTGCTGGCTAATGAGGTACTGAATTTAAATTAAGATTGGTGTATATTTTATAATGAAGAAATATTATCATTTTATTGGTATCGCCGGGATCGGGATGAGTGGGATCGCACAGCTGTTGCTTAAAAGCGGATTTAGAGTAAGCGGTTCGGATTTAAAAGAAAACCTTATTACGCGGCAATTAGAGAATCTAGGTGCAAAGATCTTTTTGGGACATCAGGCGCAAAATATATCCGGTCAGGATGTGGTGGTTTATTCTTCGGCAATCAGAGAAAATAATCCTGAGTTGCTTCAAGCTAAGATTCTAGGGCTTCCTTTGATCAAGAGGGCGCAAGCCTTGGCCGAGCTGATGCAGCAAAAAACAGCGATAACCATTGCCGGTAGCCATGGCAAGACCACGACCACCTCATTAATTTCCTACATGTTGCTGGAAGCAGGGCTCTGTCCTACAGTAGCTATTGGAGGGATCCTGAATAATATTGCGACCAATGCCTGTTTAGGAAGCGGCCAATTTTTTGTTGCGGAAGCCGATGAATCTGACGGGTCATTCTTAAGTTATACCCCTAAGTATTCCATCATTACTAATATTGATCAGGAGCATTTGGATTATTATCATAATTTTAACAATGCATTAGATGCTTTTAGGCTTTTTATTAAGCGTACTATGCTTGGGGGTTGTGTTTTTGCCTGTTCCGATGATGCTAATCTTTTAAATATAATGCGTAATTATAAGGGCAAACGCGTATTTTTTGGTTTAGGCAGTTCTGCAGATATTTATGCCAAGGGTATTGTATTCAACGGGTTATTATCAGATTTCGATTGTTATTTTAAAGACAAATTTATTTCGCATTTTCATTTGGCTTTGGGAGGAAGGCATAATATTTCAAATGCCCTGGCGGTAATCGGCCTGGGTTTAGAGTTAGGTATTGATTTAAAGCATATGCGTGGTAGTTTAGAAAGGTATAAAGGCGCCGGCCGCAGGTTAGAGATTAAATTTCAAAGCGATAAATATCTAGTTATCGATGATTATGCGCATCATCCAACAGAGATCATTGCTACTTTGGCAGCAATAGCTAATTTGAGAGTTAAACGAAAAATCGTGGTGTTCCAACCGCATCGTTATACGCGTACGCAGCTACTTTTAAATGATTTTGCTAAATCCTTTAATCAGGCGGATTATTTGATTATCACCGATATATATGCGGCGAGCGAGCAGCCGATTGAGGGAGTAAATGCCCAGGAGTTATTAAATAAAATAAAAGAATTTGACCCCGAAAAGCAAGTTTTATATTTAAAGAAAGAAGATATTCTGCCTCATATTTTGAATATAATCAAAGACGGTGATCTGGTGATTACTTTAGGAGCAGGTGATATTGTGAGGGTAAGCGATGTTTTGGCCCAGGAGCTTAAGTAAGGAAATAAAAACTAAAATTAATTTGGCTGGCTATACGAGTTTTAAAATCGGGGGGCAGGCGGAGTATTTTTTTGAGCCGGAAAATCTTAAAAGTTTGCAGAAAGTATTGGTTTCTGCTAATCGCTTTGGCAAGCGTGTTTTTATCTTAGGCTCAGGCAGCAATATCTTAATTAACGACGCAGGCATAGATGGGCTGGTGATTAGGTTAAATAGTAAAGATTTTAGGAAAAGTTCCTGTCAAGGCAGTTATATAGTCGCTGGGTGTGGTTTAAAATTAAATGCTTTAATTTCATTTTCCAGGAAAAATAATTTGAGCGGTTTGGAATTTCTGGTTGGTATACCCGGGACATTAGGCGGTAGCCTGATCGGTAATGCCGGCGCCTGGGGTAAGGCCATAGGAGAGATAGTAGAACAAATAGGTGTTTTAGATTATAATGGAAATTTGGAAACTTTGACGTGTAAGCAGCTGAAGTTTAGTTACCGAAAATCTAATTTAAATAAGTATATTATTATTTGGGCTAAACTTAAATTGTTACCGGAGAATAAAAAAGTAATCGCTGCAAAGATAAGAAAATATCTCTGGCAGCGTAAACAAGCTCAAAGTGATAATTTGCCTAATGCCGGATGTATTTTTAAGAATCCGCTTAAAGATTCTGCCGGTAGGCTTATTGATTTGTGCGGTTTAAAGGGAAGAATAAATGGTGGTGCGGTTATTTCCAAGCGGCATGCAAATTTTATTTTAAATTCCGGTAAAGCAAAAAGCATAGATGTTTTATCTTTGATGGATTTAATACAAAAAAAAGTAAAAGCGAGGTTTAAGGTTAATCTAGAGCCTGAGATAAAAATATGGAAATAAATGATTTTGGCAGAGTTGGTGTTTTAATGGGCGGGCCTTCTTCGGAAAGGGAGATTTCTCTAAAAAGTGGCCAGGCAATTTTTTCTGCGCTTAAACAGGCGGGAGTGGATGCTGTAGCGATTGATATAACTACTGATAACCCGCGCCATAATATCAGTTCGCTAAAAAAACATAATTTAGATTGTGCATTTATCGCTTTGCATGGCCGTTTTGGTGAGGATGGCACAATTCAAAGTATTTTAGAAAAATTAAATCTTCCTTTTACTGCTTCTGGGGTTAGAGCTAGTCAATTGGCGATGGATAAGATTGGTTCGCTAGAAATATTTTCGCAGGGTGGATTATATGTGCCGAAATCTCAATTTCTGAAAAAATTAGCTTACCGGAAAGAAAAAACTTTTCCACTTGATCTTATTTTCCCTTTGGTGGTTAAGCCGGCTAATCATGGCTCAAGCATTGGTCTTTCTCTTCTGGAAAACGAGGGGCAATTACCGGCGGCAATTGAATTGGCTTTTAACTTTGATGAGCATATCATTATACAGGAGTATGTGTCTGGACGGGAGCTTACCGTAGGTATTTTGGATGAGGCGGCTTTGCCGGTAATTGAAATTATACCGCATAATAAATTTTTTGATTTTGCGGCTAAATATCAGGATAGTTTAACTCAGTATATTATTCCTGCTGTTTTGGATCAGCGCATGGCTTTAGAAATTCAACAGGTGGCTTTAAAGGCGCACCGGCTTTTAGGTTGCTATGGATGCTCGCGGGTAGATATTATTCTAACCTCCGATGGCCGAGCGTACATCTTAGAGATCAATACTATTCCCGGCATGACCTCGACTAGTCTTTTGCCCAAAGCGGCTAAAATGGTGGGCATTGATTTTAGTCAGCTTTGTTTTAAATTACTAAAGTTAGCATATGCGTCCCGTCATTCTAAAGGGTTGGTTAAAGAGGACAAGAAAGGAAGAGCGGGTGAGAAAGCAAAAGTCTAGTTTACCTATAAAAACTACTAGTTTCTTGGTGATAATTTTACTTGCCTTCTCTTTTATTATAGGATATATTTGGAAAGTATTAACTACCGCTGATTTCTTTGCCGTGAAGATGGTCTATGTTAGAAACTCTGATCAAAAATTCGAATATTTAAAAGGTAAGAATATATTCAGCTTAAATTTAAGTAATGAAGCTTTGGGGGTTTTTTTAAGCTGCCCGGATTGCCGTAAGGTAAGGTTTGCCAGGATTCTTCCTAATTGCATAGTGGTGGATTTTTTAAAACGTAAGCCGGTTGCCCTGGTTAAGTTTTATAAGAATTTTGCCATTGATGAGCAGGGGGTACTTTTTTTACCTGATCAAGCGACTGAGGAGTTAGGATTACCTATAATTTATGGTTTAGAAACTAAGATATTCGCTCCTAAGCCGGGAATAAGTTATAAGCGTTCTGAGCTTGGTTTGGCTTTGAGTATGATTAATGAGTTTAAGGCGAATAAAGCCTTTGTCGGGTTTAGTTTAAAAAAGATTGACCTAACCAACCCGGGGAGTGCCGGGTTTTTTATGCTTTTACCCAGGCAAATTGTCAATTACACTTTAGCGATTCCTGGCGCAGAGTGGCGGGGTTTTGAAGTACGCACCGGAGCAAATAACATTAGGCGAAAGATGATGATTCTAGGTGGGTTGGTTATTCAGGCACGCAAGGAATGGGCTAATATTAAGTATATTGATCTTAGGTTTAAGGAACCGTTAATCAAGTTGAACAATGCTAAATAATAGTTATATCTGCGCTATAGATATAGGTTCAAATAAAATATCTGTGGCTTTGGCGGGGATAAAAAAAAATAAAATAAGTAATATTTATTTTGATTGTTTACCGTCTCGCGGGGTTAAGGAAGGGGTGATTGTAGATGCTACTGAATTGGTCGTCTGCCTGACTAAAATTCTCAAGCGCTTAAAAATTAAATCTGGATTAAAAATAAAATTTATTCATACTAATTTTTCAGGTAAGGACATCTCAACTAAACATAGTCACGCAATTATCCCTCTGGCCGAACGTGGTAATAAAGTGATTACTTCCACGGATATTGCCTCGGCTAATGAACAGGCGCGTATTCTTGGCTCTAGTTTAGATGATGAAATAATTTATGTAATTCCATCAAGCTATTCCATTGATTCTAAAAGTAACGTAATTAATCCTGTTGGTTTATACAGCCACAGATTGGAAGTGGACTTATATTTAGTTTGCGCTAGGCTGGCATCTTTGCAGAGTTTAAGCCGAGTGGTTAGCCAGGCCGGATATGAGATCCGGAGTCTTTCTTTTTCGGCTCTGGCCACTAGTAAAGCGGTATTTGGTATACAGGAAAAGCGCGGGCTAAGCGTATTTTGCGATTGTGGCAGCGATGTCACGGAATTGTTGATTTTTAAAGATGGACTTCTGCAGAGCATTCAAATTCTGCCTTGTGGCGGCGATAGTATGACGCAGCAACTCTCAGATGGTTTAAAAATTAATTTTGAGTTAGCCGAGGATATTAAGCGTTCTTATGGGATCATCGGCGAGGTTAATAATATTCAGGAAGACAAGGAAATCTTGGTTAAGAAAAATGATTTTTATAAGCCGATAAAACAACGCGATGTAGCGGCCATGGTTACTAATGCCAGCCGTTTAATTTGTACGCAGATTAAGGCGGCGGTTGAGCCAAAAATAGCGCTCCATGAAATTGACCACTTTGTGATGGTCGGGGAGACTTTATTGACCGATGGATTTATTGAGATGATGGAGAGCGTGATCGGGATGCCGGTGTCGATCGGACGGATTAATCATCCACAGATTGCCGCTTTAGTTAAAGAGCATAGCGATTTATCCGGGCAGAAGTATTTGACTTATCTGACCTGCCTGGGGATGATTTGCGAGGACCTGGAGAATAAAACTGTGGGAAATTTAGCCTTAGTTAAACCTGCCAAGAATTTGTTAATCAAAACAATTAATCGTTTTAGGGAAGTTTATCAGGAATATTTCTAGAAGGTAACAGGCACGCCTGTTACCTTCTGTTTCATTGTATAAAATGTTATCTAAGCTATGATTAAAGAGAATATCGAGAGAATCAGGGAGCGTATTACTAGTGTTTGCGCAAGAGTAAAAGTTGATCCGCATAAAATTTCCATTATTTGCGTAACTAAAGGTAGGCCAATTTCCCAGATTCAAGAAGCAGTGAGTTTGGGTTTAAAACATATTGGCGAAAACAGGGTACAGGAAGCACTGGAAAAATATAAACAAATTCCTGATGTAAAGTGGCATATGGTTGGCCATTTACAGTCCAATAAAGTAAGAGATGCTTTAGAAATATTTGATTTAGTTCATTCTGTTGATAGCGTGAGCTTAGCGCGCCATATTAATCAGCAAGCTTCTAAAATGAATAAAATTCAGGATGTTCTTTTGGAGGTTAAAACTTCTCCGGAGTTGAGAAAGTTTGGATTTAAACCTGAGATGTTGGCTGAGGTTTACGAGGAAATTACAAAATTCCAGAATGTAAAAATTAAAGGATTAATGACCATTGCTCCGCTGGTAGATAATGCCGATGAAACCCGGCCATATTTTTCTAAACTACGGCAATTGCGTGATAAATTAAATTCCGGCTGGCTGCTTTCGATGGGTATGTCTAGTGATTTTGAAGTGGCCATAGAAGAAGGCGCGGATATAATCAGGGTAGGTAGGGCGATATTTGAAAATAATGTTTAATTTTTTGAGAAAAAAAATCGGTATTATTGGATTTGGCAATATGGGCCAGGCAATTGGCGAACGGATTAAGTATAAATATGCGGTTTGTGTATTTGAAAAAGATACGGCCAAGACCAAAGATCTAAGTGATGTAACGGTAGTAGCCAATATTGCGCAGTTGCTTAAACAGAGTCAGGCAATAATTTTAGCCGTTAAACCGCAGGATTTTGAACCGGTAATCACGGAAATTAAGGCTAACCTGCAGGATCAATTAGTTATTTCAATTGCTGCAGGGATTACTACTGAGTATATTCAAAAGGTTTTAGGACAGGTGAGGGTGGCTAGGGTAATGCCGAATTTGGCAGTTAAAGTGGGCCGCAGCACTACTTCTATTTGTAAGGGTGCGTTTGCTACTGCTGGAGATATAAGGTTTGTAGCGAGGCTTTTTAAATATTTAGGAACGATTTTTATTTTTCCCGAAGAGATGATGGATGCGGCTACGGCGATTGCCGGCAGCGGGCCTGGTTTTTGGTGTGATCTGATTAAAGATAAACCAAGGGATGAGTGGGAAAATTATAGTCGGGAACATTTTATTCCGGAATTATCTTTGGCTGCTGAAAATCTAGGTTTTAGTAAGAAAGAAGCCAGATTATTTGCCGGATTAACTACTGCGGGCACTTTAGCTACAGTGCAAGCATCGGGTATAACCCCGGAAGCCTTAAAAGAGAAAATTGCTTCTAAGGGCGGGACTACACAGGCTGGTTTAGAAGTTTTGCATAATACAGGCTCACTAATCGAAGCAGCTAAAGCTGCAGTTTTGCGTTCTAAGGAATTATCAAAGAAGTAAAAGCGAATATCAGCGTAAAAGAAAGGAATTAATTATGTCGCGTATCGGAATAATCGGCGGAAGCGGGTTGTATAATCTGGAGGGGTTGACGCATAAAAAAGACGTAGTATTAGACACTCCTTTTGGGAAGCCTTCTGAAAAATTGTTGATTGGGGAATTGTACGGAAAAGAAATTGTATTTTTACCGCGACACGGAATAGGGCATCGTATATCTCCCAGTGAAATAAACTATCGTGCTAATATTTTTGCCATGAAGAAATTGGGGGTTGATCGGATTGTTTCAGTAACTGCCTGCGGCAGTTTAAAAGAAGAAATGCATCCGCTTGATTTTGTGGTAGTAGATCAATATGTTGACCGTACGAATCAGGCAAGAAAAACAACTTTTTTTGATAAAGGAATTGTTGCGCATATCTCTTTTTCTCATCCGGTATGCCCGCAGCTCAGTGATGTTCTTTTTGACGCAGGATATACGGCAAGTAAAGATTTGCGTATCAAGATGCACAAGGGCGGTACCTATATAAATATGGAGGGCCCGCAATTTTCAACTTTGGCCGAATCTAATCTTTACCGCAGCTGGGGTATGGATGTCATCGGGATGACCAATATGGCCGAAGCCAGGCTTTGCCGTGAAGCAGAGATTTGTTATACTACGCTTGCCTGTATTACTGATTATGATTGTTGGCATCCTGATTTTGAAAAAATAACCGTTGAGATGGTGATTAATAATCTGCATAAAAATATTAATAATGCGAAGAAGATTCTGCACGGCCTGATAAAAAATCTTCCCGATAAGAGAAATTGTGGTTGTCAGCATGCGCTGAAAAATGCGATTATGACCGACAGAAAACTTATTTCGGTAAAAACCAAAAAAGATTTAAATATAATTATAGGTAAATATGTCAAATAATTCCGAATATAAACATACTCTGAATTTACCGAAAACCGATTTTCCGATGAAAGCGGATCTGCCTAAACGGGAACCGCTGATGTTGGAGGATTGGTCTAAACAGGATCTTTATGGAGCGATCCGCAAAAAACCGGCAATAAAAGGAAAATATATCCTTCATGACGGGCCGCCTTATGCTAATGGGGATATCCACATCGGCCACGCTTTAAATAAAATCCTGAAAGATATTGTTATAAAATATAAAACCATGCAAGGGTATGACTGTCCTTATGTTCCCGGATGGGACTGTCATGGTTTGCCGATCGAACACTTGTTATTTAAAGAGCTAAAAATAGGTAAGCAGGATATTTCTCAGCTCGAATTTAGGAAGAAAGCTCATGATTACGCGATGAAACATGTGGCTAATCAAAGGGAGCAGTTTAAACGTTTAGGGGTGTTTGGGGATTGGGAGAATCCTTATTTGACCTTAAGCCATGAATATGAAGAGGCGATTATTAGGTCTTTTAACGATTTAAATAACCAGGGTTTTATTCAGCGCGGGCTTAAACCTGTCAATTGGTGTTTTAAATGTGAAACTGCTTTGGCTGAAGCGGAAGTTGAATATGAAGACCACATTTCTCCGTCGGTATTCGTGAAATTTAAAATAAAAAGAGAAGGTTTCCCTAAAGATAGCTATTTTGTGATTTGGACTACCACGCCTTGGACATTGATCGCCAACGTTGCCGTAGCAGTGCATCCGGAGTTTAGTTATTCTTATGTAAAGACAAATGGGGGTAATTTGATCATTGCGAACGTGCGCCTTTCTATTTTAAAAAACATGGGTATTGAATGTAATCTTATAAAAGAATTCAAGGGGAGAGAGTTGGAGGGAGTCGTTTATGAACATCCATTCGGGTTACGTTTGGGTAAAGTAGTTTTGGCGGATTATGTTTCTTCGGAAGAAGGCACAGGTTTAGTGCATACTGCTCCCGGACATGGCGCTGACGATTATCAAACCGGATTAAAATACGGTTTGGATATTGTGATGCCGGTTGATTCTAGAGGTAAGTTTGATTCTACCGCTGGGGAGTTTGCTGGGCAGAATGTTCTTGATGCCAATAAGGCAATTATAGAAAAACTACAATCAATTGGAGCTTTGCTTTTAGAACAGAAGATTACCCATTCTTATCCACATTGTTGGCGTTGTAAACATCCGATAATCTTTCGGGCAACCAAGCAATGGTTTTTGATTATTGACCATAAAGGTTTACGTCAGCATGTGCTCAGAGCGATAAAAGAAGAAGTACGCTGGATTCCGGAGGCCGGCAGAGAGAGGATTTCGTCAATGGTTCAATTGCGTCCGGATTGGTGCCTTTCTCGTCAGAGATACTGGGGCGTACCGATTCCGGCTTTGGTTTGCCAGGAGTGTAAAGAAGAGTTTTTTGATACGCAAGTGATTGAAAAATTTGCGCAGTTTGTAGAGGCAGAAGGTTCTGACTGTTGGTTTAGCCGCGGGATAAATGATTTTATTCCGCAAGGCTTGGTATGTCCTGTATGTGGAAAAGGAAAATCTTTTTCTAAAGGAGCGGATATTCTGGATGTGTGGTTTGATTCTGGAGTAAGCGCTCAAGCGGTATTGAAAAAAAGAAAAGAGTTAGGAGGAGTTCCGGCACAATTATATTTGGAAGGAACTGACCAACATCGAGGATGGTTTCAGTCATCAATTATTCCGGCCATGGCCATTGATGGCAAGGCGCCGTTTGTAAACGTGCTTACCCATGGTTTTGTGGTTGATGGAGAAGGCAAAAAAATGTCTAAGTCCCAGGGCAATGTTATCTCTCCGTTTGAGATTATTAAGGATTATGGTGCGGATATTTTAAGAATGTGGGTAGCTTCAAGCGATTATAATGAGGATATCCGTATCTCTAAGGAAATTCTCAGTCGTCTTTCAGAGGCTTATCGCAAGATTCGCAACACCGCCAAATTTATTTTAAGCAACCTTTATGATTTTAACCCGAACACAGATAAAGTGTCTTATGAAAAGCTGCGTAAGATTGACCAGTGGATCCTTTACCGGATGGAACTAGTCAGGGATTACGTGGAAACTGCTTATGGTACAGAGGCAAATCCTTTATTTGAATTTCACCGCGCCTATAAAGGAATTTATGATTTTTGCAACCAGGAGCTTTCTATGTATTACCTGGACATGGTCAAGGGGCGGCTTTACACCTACCGTTTTGATTCTGTGCAAAGGCGAGCAGCGCAAACTGCGATTTACGAGGTATTAAATTGTCTGGTAAGATTAATGGCTCCGATTTTAGTTTTTACCGCGGAAGAAATTTGGCAAAATATTCCTAAGACAAAAGAGTCAGGCTCAATCGTAAGTGTGCACCTTTTAGATTTTCCGAAAGCTAACCCTATTTTTAGGCAGGATGATCTTGAATCTAAAGAATTAAAGACTGTGGATCGGGAATTAAGTGAATTAGTAGCATTAGTTCCACAGGTTGCAAAAGCCCTGGAAGAACTGCGCTCAGCAGGCCAAATCGGCAGTTCTTTTGATGCCAGAATAAAACTATTGACAAAAAGCCAGGAACGTTATACATTCTTACAAAGCTTCAATACCGAGCTTGCTGAGATTTTTAAGGTTTCGCAGGTAGAGGTGATAAAAGTGGATAAGCCTAGCGAAGAAATAAAGATAGAAGTGGCTAAAGCTGAAGGTGTTAAATGCCTGCGTTGCTGGAATTATTCATTAGCGGTGGGAAAGAACCCGGCGCATCCTTTGATTTGTGATAATTGTTGCCTGGCGATAGGGGGAAAGTAAAGTGAAGAAAAAATATACTAAAAGCGATTTAAAGGATTTTAAGAAGATTGTGTTGAAGAAAAAAGAAGAGGTACTTAATGATCTTAAACATATATCCGATGATACTCTAAGGAAATCGCAAAAAGAGGCCTCCGGGGACATCTCTGGTTATACTTATCATATGGCGGATGTGGCTACCGATAATTATGATCGCGAGTTTTCCTTGGGCCTGGCTTCCGGTGAGAGAAAATCCATTTATGAGCTGGATGATGCGCTTAAGCGAATCGAAGAAGGGACTTTTGGTATTTGCGATGATTGCAAGTCTTCAATCACTAAAATTAGATTAAGAGCCGTTCCTTCTGCCCGGTTGTGTATCAAATGCCAGCAAAAAAGGGAAAAGAAATAAAAGTTTTAATTTATTAGATGATTTTTATCATCGTAACAAGTGTTATTTTATTAGATCAAGTCACCAAGTTCTTCGCCCTAAGATTTCTGCAACTAAATACCCCGGTTCCCTTAATAAAAAATTTTTTAAATTTAACACTAGTGCATAATCGTGGGGCAGCTTTTGGTCTTTTCCAAAACCAGTTGTTTTTATTTGTGTTAGTTTCGTTTTTCGCGATTGGACTCATTATCTATAATTTAAAAAATCATACAAATTCCATAATTTTAAAATTGTCTTTAAGTTTGATTTTAGGGGGCTGCGTAGGCAATCTTATTGATCGTTTGCGTTTTGGTTTTGTGGTCGATTTTTTGGATCTGCGGGTCTGGCCGGTTTTTAATCTGGCGGATTCGGCGATCACTATTGCGGCGTTATTTTTAACCTGGGAGCTGTTGCATTTTAAAAAAATACTACCTAAGATTTAGTTTAATTAAAAAATAATCGATCGTGAAGTAAAAATTGTCGATTTTTAACAGTAGAGAAGGTTTAAAGTTATTCTACTGGATGAAACTTAATGGAAATACTTTCGTGCGCTTGGCTCACGAGAACTTTACAGGATTTAGCTTAATGGAAGAATTATTATTACAAGTTAAGGCCGAAGAGGCTAAAATGCGTTTGGATTTATACTTAGCGGATTATGCCTCGCGCAAAAATTTAGGCCTTTCGCGTACAAATATTCAGAAACTAATCCACGATGGAGGAGTTTCTTTAAATTCCCGGGTCGTTAATAAACCGCATCATAAGCTAAATGCGTTTGATGCGTTGCAGATTTTTCTTCCGGAAAAAGAAAAAACAGAATTTTTGCCGGAAGAGATACCTTTGGATATTGTTTATGAAGATCAGGATATACTTTTGATTAATAAACAGCCGGGTTTAGTGGTGCACCCGGCTCCGGGAAATCGCCAGCACACTTTAGTCAATGCTTTGCTTGGCCGCTCTACAGAGCTTTCCGATATAAATAAAAATCGTCCTGGCATTGTGCATCGCTTAGATAAAGAAACGAGCGGGCTTTTGGTGATTGCTAAAAATAATGCCAGCCACTTAAAATTAGTTAAGCAGTTCGCCCAGCACAGTATCCAGCGCAAGTATATTGCTATCGTTAGCGGCCGGATGGAATTCGACGAGGATATGATTGAGGCTCCGATTGGTCGGCACCCCCTGAAGCGGAAAAACATGGCAGTTTCATTTACGCAAAACACTAAATATGCCAAGACTACTTATAAAACATTAAAGCGCTCCAAGGATTTTAGCCTTTTGGAATTGAGGCCTTTTACCGGCAGGACGCATCAACTCCGAGTGCATTTAGCTTATTTAGGGCATGCGATACTTGGCGATCTTAAGTATGGGAAGAAGGATAGTTTTCCTCGGCTAGCATTACATGCCCAAGAGATTGGTTTTATCCATCCTTCCACGAGCAAGCTTATGTGTTTCACTAGTTCGTTACCTTTAGAATTCCAGGAGTTTATTAAGAAGAATTTCTCTTGATTTTTACCTAACTAATGTTATATTAAGAGGTAATAACTTTATAAATTTGCATAAAGCTTCTAAGACGTCTAAGTAAAATAATGCACCCTTTGCGGGAGCTTAAGGGATATTTTCCCAAGCGCCGGATGATGAGGGAAAAATGAGGAGGCAAAATGTACCGTAAAGGTTCAATTCTATTACCTATCCTAATTGTGTTATTTATTATTTCATTAATCATTGCTGGGGGAGTATTTTATTTTTATCAGCAAGAACATGAAAAAAATATACAACTGCAAGTTCAGATTGATGAATTAAATGCTCGGCAGCGTGTTACGGAAGGCAAGCTTAGTGAGACTAAGAAGCTCGTTACGGAGTTTCAGCTTAGATTTCAGGAGGCCAAGGCGAAAGTAGAGAAATTAAGTAATGAGTTAGCGCAAGAGAAGACAGTGCGTTTGGAAGCTTCGAATAAATTGAATCAGATTAGCGTAGATTTAGAGCAGCAAAAGTTATTGCGTCAAGATTTGGAGAAAAGACTTAATCAGTCTGAGGCTGATGGGAAGTTGATAAAAGACCAGATTAAAATTATGGCCAAGGAGAAAATGGACCTCGCGAATAAAATTAAAAACCTTGAGTCTGGGGTTAATAATGTAGCGTTAGGTAAAGTGGTGGTTAATACTGACAAGGATGCTGTTGATCAGACAGTAAAATGGCCAACAAAAGCAATTAATAATGAGTCAGTTGGGTTAGAGAAAAAAGCAGAATCTTCGGCAATTAAGCTGCTAGAGGGGAAGATTATAGTAGTGAATAAGGAGTATAATTTTGGGGTAATTAATTTGGGCAGTAAAGATAAAGTAAGCGTTGGCGATGAATTTTTAATATCCCGTGCCGGCAGGCTGATTGGAGAATTAAAAGTGGAGAAGGTCCATGAAGCGATGTCTGCTGCGGGTTTTGCTGCTGAGCTAAAAGATTTAATTAAAGAAAATGATTTGGTAACGCAAAAAGTAAAGTGAGCTGCATTAGAAAATCTGTTCATCGCTTCGAAACAAAATTTTCTCACCTGAGTAAGTTTTTTTTAATTAAACATAAATTTATACCATACGGCCGTATTAAGCTTAGCGGCGATAAGTCTGTTGCTCATCGCGCGTTAATTTTAAGCGCTTTAAGTAGCGGTAAAACTATACTTAAGAATTTTCCCCTACATGATGATTCTTTGGCTACTTTAAATGCTTTGAGTGCTTTGGGAGTAAAAATACAACGTAGGGGGAAGATAGTTTCTGTTCAAGGTCGCGGCAGAGAAGGATTAAAAATTCCCTCGCGGCCGATTTTTGTGAATAATTCGGGAACTACTTTGCGTTTGCTTTTAGGTGTTTTAGCCGGAATGAATTTTAAAACTAAGGTTGTGGCGGGTGAATACCTGGCGGTCCGGCCAATGTCTAGGGTGAATGTGCCTTTACGTTTAATGGGGGCGCGAATTACTGCGAGAATTAAAGATAATGAAGAGTATGCGCCGATAGTTATAAGCGGAGGCAATCTTAAAGGTATTGTTTATCATATACAGATAGCTTCGGCGCAAGTAAAATCTGCGATTCTTTTGGCGGGATTATTTGCTAAAGGTAAAACTCAAATTTTCCAGCGCTTAAGTACCCGCGATCATACGGAACGAATGCTTAAACTCTTTGGCGCAAACATAGTCTTAAATAAAAACAGTATAACTTTGAATCCGAATCAAGGTTTAGTTAGCCCGGGTGAGATTTATATTCCCGGAGATATTTCCTCAGCTGCTTTTTTTATTGTCTTAGCGGCAATAATCCCTAAGGCTAAGATTATTATTGAGCACTCTAGCCTTAATCCTAGCCGGTGCGGAATAATTAATGTGCTTAAAAGGATGCAAGCTAAAATAAAAGTTGTAGTCACCAAGGCGGAAAAGTCAGAGAATAATGCCTGCCGGTCGGCAAGGCAGGCATTCTCGACCAATAGGCAAAAGCATAAATCAGTAAATTTTGAGCCCAGAGGTAACCTTATTGTAAGCAGTAGTAAACTTAAGGGCACAGTAGTTCTTCCTAGTGAAATACCTTCTTTAATTGATGAGCTGCCTATCCTGATGGTCGCTGCCTGTTTTGCTCAAGGCCATACCATAATCAAAGGGATTGGTGAGCTCAGGGTTAAAGAGACAGACCGGATTAACTCCATGGTCGATAATTTAAGGAAGATGGGAGCAGATATCCGAGTCAATAAGGTTGGTTTGCTGGAAAATATTGTTATCAAGGGGCGAGGCAGGCTTTGTGGGTCTGAACTTAGGAGTTTTGGGGATCATCGCACTGCCATGAGCATGGTGGTAGCGGCTTTAGCTGCAGATGGCGAGTCCAGCCTTGATGATATTAGTTGCGTAGGTAAGTCATTCCCCGGGTTTTTAAAGATGCTAAAGAGTTTGGAAAGAAGGTAGAAATAGATATATTTCTACCTGTTGGTAATAAGCATGCCTGTTACCTGCATAATTTTACATAATTTTGTAAATATTATATTTGACAAAGGGTTTAATCTTTGTTAAAATCTTATATTACATAATTTTAGGAGAAAATATGGGTAAATTAAGTCAGCAACTAAAGAAAGCGGTTAATTACATCTTGGGCCTTTTCTCTAATGATATGGGGATTGATTTAGGTACCGCGACGACTTTAGTTTTTGTTAAAGGTGAAGGGGTGGTGCTTTGTGAGCCTTCTGTGGTTGCTATTGAAAGAGGCACTTCGCATGTTTTAGCAGTAGGAGAAGAAGCCAAGCGCATGCTTGGACGTACTCCCGGAAACATCATCGCAATTAGGCCGATGAAAGATGGGGTTATTTCTGATTTTGAGATTACTGAAGCGATGCTGCGTTATTTTATCAAGAAGGTGCATCATCGTAAGGTTTTAGTACGCCCTAGAATTGTTATTGCTATTCCTTCCGGTATTACGGAGGTAGAAAAACGGGCAGTAAAAGATTCTGCGGAGCGTGCCGGAGCAAGAGAAGTATTTTTAATTGAGGAGCCCATCGCGGCAGCTATTGGTGTAGGCCTACCCATTCAAGAACCGATCGGCAATATGATTATTGATATCGGAGGCGGTACTACGGAGATTGCCGTAATTTCACTCTGCGGGACAGTTTTTTCCAAGTCTATTCGTATCGCTGGAGATGAAATGAATGAAGCGGTTATTGAGTACCTTAAGAAAACATATAACCTGATGGTCGGTGAACGTACATCTGAAGATATAAAGATTAAAATCGGTTCCGCTTATCCTTTGGAAGAAGAGATGAGTATGGAGGTAAAGGGCAGGGATTTGGTGGCGGGTTTACCCAAAACCGTAACCATCACCTCGGAAGAGATTCGTGAATCTTTACAGGAACCTTTGCGCGCCATATTAGAAGTTATTAAAATATCTTTAGAGAGAACTCCTCCGGAGTTAGCCGCGGATCTTATTGACCACGGGATTGTGATGGCCGGAGGCGGTTCATTATTAAGAGGGCTGGATAAATTAATTTCCGAAGAGACAGGTTTGCCCGTGCACATTACTGATGATCCGGTTACTGCGGTTGCCAATGGCACAGGCATTGTGTTGAGTGAAATTCAGTATCTTAAGAAAGTTACCGTATCGGTTAAAACCGAAGTACGCAATTAAATCTTCGCCACGAGGCGACACTGGCGCAATACCAATCTGCGCCAGGTGAAGCCACCTGTTTTTCTAATTAAATGTGTTTAAGTTACCCCGCAAAACCTTAATTAATTTTATTCTTGTTTCCTGCGTCGTACTTTTAGTATCTAATTTTTTATCCTGTTTTAAAAATCCAACACAAAAAGTATTTAAACCCCACCTTTCCATTATTGGCTTGGTTAAACGTGAAATTTTGGGTGTTATTTTTTACCATCATAATATGCTTCAATCCCAGGGATTGCAAAGTGACGTTGATTCGTTACGTTGGCGCTTGTTTAATTTACGTGAAGTAACCCAAGAAAATGTCCGGCTTAAAAATCTACTTAACTTTAAACAGAAATCCCCACTGCGCCTTGTGGCTGCTCGGGTAATTGGCCGCTCAATTGATAGTTGGTCCTCTAGTGTGGTTATTGATAAAGGTCGATATGATGGAATTAAGCCCGGGATGGCGGTGATTAGTCCTAAGGGATTAGTGGGCAGTATAGCAGAAAGTATGGATAATACCAGTAAGGTATTGTTAATTAATGATCCTAATCAAGGTATCTTTTGTATCGTACAGCGCAGTCGGCAAGAAGGATTAGTCAGTGGGACGCTGGGTAGCAATTTAATCATGCGCTATCTTCCGGATGGGGCACAGATTATTGCGGGGGATATTATTATTACTTCAGAATTAAGCCAGATTTATCCTAAGGGATTGCTTCTGGGGCAGGTGGTGAATATCGGACGGGAATTTTCCGGGCTTAATCGTTATGCCTTAGTTAAACCGATAGTGGATCTGTCTAGTATCGAAGAGGTGTTGGTAATTATTCTATGAAAAATTTATTATTTTTGTTGACCATAATAATCCTGGCTACCTTAGGATTATTATGGCCGTTTTTTTTAAATTTCTTTTATTGTAAGCCGGACCTGCTTTTAATTTTTATGGTGGCTTTAGTTTTTTACACAGATTTTAAGACGGCTTTGATATTTGGAATTTTAGCCGGGTTGACTAAAGATGTTTTTTTGCCCTGGCAAGTAGCGATAAATACTATTTGTTTTAGTGCCTGGAGCTATTTGGTATATCGCCTTGGCCGTCAGATATCTACGGAAGAGAATTATGTGCGCATGGCAGTAGTTTTAGTGGTAGCTTTATTGAATAATTTAATAATTGGCATACAAAGTGTGGCGGCCGGAAATATTATGCCGCCAGGTATTTTTTTACGTAATTTGATTATAGTTAGCGTTTATACGAGCCTGCTGTCGCCTTTGATTTTTAAGCTCACGAAAAGAATCGCCGCATAGTTATTGCACATTTAAAAAAAATAATGGAAAGAAAAAGTATTTTTAGTTTAATAATTATTCTTATGTTTGCGGCTTTAATCATCGGGTTGCTAAACCTCGCTTTATTGCAAGGGGCTAAGTTTCGTCGGCTTAGTGATAGCAACTGTATCCGTTTGATATCTCAATCCGGCAGTCGAGGTAATATTTTGGACCGTCATGGTGAGATTATCGTCGGTAATAAGATCTCCTATGACGTAATGATTTTGCCTCAAGATTTAAATCATATTGATCAAGTCTTAGTTTTGATTAGCCGTATTTTGGGTGTAGAAGTTAAAGAATTAAAAGCGGCATTTAAAAAGAATTTCATCTCTAGTAGTGTACCGGTTACCGTAGCTACGAATATCAAGCTAAAAGAGGCAATTTCGCTCGGAGAGTATAAGATTGAACAGCCTAGCATTATTGTTACGCCCAAGCCTTTGCGATATTATCCTTATGGAGCATTAGCCTGTCATGTGGTTGGTTATGTAAATGAGATTGATCGTTGGCGCCTAACGAAATTAGAAGATTATGGATATAAGACCAAAGATATCGTTGGGTTTGGCGGGGTGGAGGAGAAGTATGATTATTACTTACGCCAGGAAGAAGGGGGGCTATCGGTTGAGGTAAATCACCGCGGAAAATTTATGCGTGTTTTAGGCTTTCAACCTCCGCGTAATGGCAAGGACGTTACATTAACTCTGGATCTAACGATTCAAAAGATTGTCGAAGAAAATTTAAGCGGTAAAAAAGGAAGCGTAATTTTAATGGATCCGCTAAACGGGGAGATCCTGGCTTTAGCTAATTTTCCTAATTTTAATCCCGCAATTTTTGTGGATCAGCGCAGCAAGCTTATTTCCGAATTATTTAATGATCCGGATGCGCCATTTATTAATCGCGCTATCGGATCAAGTTATCCGCCGGCTTCGGTTTTTAAAATAGTGGTGGCTTCTGCCGGATTGGAATTAAAAAAAATAAATCTTTCTACGAGTTTTGTTTGTCAGGGCTCGACCATGGTGGGAGACAGAAAATTTAGCTGTTGGGATGTACACGGAGTTGAGGATATTTTTCAAGCGATTGCCCATTCCTGCGACGTATTTTTTTATAAGACCGGCTTACTAATCGGCGCACAGAATATTCATGATTATGCTTTGAAATTAGGCTTAAGCAGAAATATGGGTTTTGAGCTGGCTGGCGAGACAAGCGGGTTTATTCCCTCTCCTCTATGGAGAAAGTTAAATAAATTTCAAAATTGGTTTAATGGTGATACAGCAAATTTAAGTATTGGCCAAGGGGATTGCTTGGTTACTCCTTTACAGGCAACTAATCTGTTAGCGGTGTTTGCAAATCGCGGATATTTATTAAGTCCCTATATTATTAAAGCCGTGGGAGGTTTAGATCTTTCTGCCAAGAAGAAGCATCTTAGCGGGGTGCCTTTTAAGAAAAGTACTTTTGAAACTATTGCTAAAGGTTTAGCGCAAGTTGTGACTGATGCGAGAGGGACAGGAAATGTTCTATCTACTTTGCCGGTTGAGGTTGCCGGAAAAACTGGTACTGCTCAGGTGTCTCGGGGCGCCACGCATGCCTGGTTTGTAGGTTTTTTCCCGCTGGATAAACCTCGGTATGTAATCTGCGTTTTTTTAGAAAATGGCGGGCCGGGCCATGCCGCCAGCATCATGGCTAAACAAATTATTGAAGCGATGCATAAACAGAAGTTATGGGAGAGTTGAGTAATGAGAAATTCATTTTTTAGGATTTTGATTTTGGCTTTAATTATCGCGGGCTTGGGAGTTTTATCTATTTATAGCAGCACTTTTCAAAAAGAAGGCACACAGTGGCAGGAGATTTATAAACGCCAAATGCTTTGGTTAATTATTGGGTTAGCTTGTTTCTTTTTTTTCTCTAGGCTTAACTATCGTAAACTCTGGGACGCCAATTATTTTATTTATGGGGTGGCCGTATTTTTTCTGTTTTTAGTTTTTAGTTTAGGCGTGATCAGGTTGGGGGCGCAGCGCTGGTTAAGAATAGCTTGGTTTAATTTTCAGCCTTCGGAGTTCGCGAAATTGGCAATCATAATATTTTTGGCGCGCTATTTTAGCCGTAAATCTGTTAATGAT
>Ga0268280_1000194_pt1 | contig 57816 bp, 55 predicted proteins | sample saktaG_9_FD_190139 | JGI IMG/M metagenome (GOLD analysis project Ga0268280, IMG submission 190139) | Saline water microbial communities from Sakinaw Lake, British Columbia, Canada - sak_2011_5_24_40m | ecosystem: Environmental > Aquatic > Non-marine Saline and Alkaline > Saline ...
GTCATCTGACAGGTCAAAGACTTGTTGGGAAACGGTAGCATGAATAATCGAGGAAGCGAGTAATATATCTAGATTTCCTTCAACGCTTAACACACTTAAATCAACGTTACCATCAAAGGCGGTAACGTCGGTAATTCCAAGAACGTTAAGTGCATCAATAATTGCATTGATTTCGTCTTTTGCAATATATTCGGTAACGTTTCCTTCCGGACCGACTGTTTTTCTGATTTCAGTTGAACCGTTTGACGCTACAAAAGGAACGGATAGTATTGGAGTGTCCCCCACAGTCAAATCTAATACTTGTTTCGAGATTGTCGCATGAAGGATTGCAGATGATAGAAGAGTCTGTAAGTTTTCGCCAACAGATAAAATTGAAAGGTCGACATTTCCATCAAACGTTGTTATATCGGTAATATTTAGAACGCCTAAGGCGTCAAATGCGGCTTGAAGTTCTGCTTTTGCGATGTATTCTGTAACATATCCAGATTCGCCAACAGTAATTCGGATGTCGCCACCATCTTCATCAACATAAGGAATAGAGACTAAGTCTCCTTCCAAAGCAAACAATTGGTCAGAAATGGTAGCGTGTAAAATTGCAGAGGCAAGTAATGCTTCTGAATTTTCAGTCACGAGTGATAAATCGAGTGAATCAATATTGTTGAAATCTTGAATGTCTAAAGAAAGAATCGCCTGAAGGACTGCTTCAAGTTCATCTCTAGAAATCAATTCGATACTTCCAACGGTGTATCTAACGGCAACGCCGTCTTGGTCAACATAAGGAACTAAAAGAATCGCTTCATCTCCTACTGCAAATCCTAAAATGACATCAGATAATGTAGCATGTAAGATATCAGAGGCAAATAGTTTTTCAGCTTTATCAGGGTCTAAAGTCGTTGGATCACTAACTAATCCAAGTTCTTGTAAAATCGAAGGATCAATGTTGATGTTCGCAAAATCAGAAATTCCAAGCACGGTTACTGCTTGAATCATTTTTGAGATTTCTGTTTTGGTAATGACGTTAAGTGGCTCTCCTTTGACTTCAATTCCAAGGATTGCAGAATCAGGAATGACTAATGCGTCTCCACCCATGGTAATAATCATGTCCCCCACGGTAGCCGCTAGAATATCTGAACCGACCAAAGTGTCAATCTGTTCTGAACTAAGATCAAACGCTTTTGCAATGTCGAATCCGAATCCATCCTCTTCACAGACCGTATCGCCTTCATCACAAAGAAGATTCTGGGTAACAAGTGAAAGGGAAGCGGATAGTGCTTGTAATTCTGTTTTTAGAAGATATCCGTCTTCATCAAATACGGAATCCGGAATAACAAGTGCGAAGCCCAAATCCTGGTTGAGTAGATAATCAGAGATTGTGGCAACTAATATTTTAGATTCGAATAAGGAATTGATCGCTTCTTCTGTTAATCCAGAAATCGAACTAATGGATAGATTATTGAAATCGATTGTTGATGCAACACCACCGAGAGCATTCACGGCTAATAAAATATTTCTTAACTCTCCATTTGAAATGATGTTTCCATCTCCGTCTAGTTCGTCAAGCCATTGAATACCATCCGGTATTGTTATCATGTTGAGTTCTTCAAGATTGAGAGCACCTTCAAAAACATTGATTAGTGCCGTCGTAATTAGTTTTGAATCTAAAATGACAGTAAAATCAAGCGTAGCCAGTGCGCTAATAATTTCGAAAGGATCTCCACTACTGAACGTATCGAAAGAGATGCCCGTATCCAATACCGCTCCGATGATTTCTCCAAATGCGTTCAGTTCATCTGCCCAGATGATGTCTGCAGGAATTTGAACCACTGCGGATATTTCTGCACCGCCAAGTTCAATTGCTGTTTGGGCAAAAAGCGCTACTGAAGTCGTAATTAAATCCGATTCAGATAAAATAGTAAAGATGTTTCGTGCATTGTCTCCATCAATACTGACAGTTTCTAGATCGAAATTATCGTTAAAATAACCGATTTCATTTAAAATATCAAATGCGACGCCACCAACTTCACCCAAAGTGGATATTTCTGATGACCAGTCAATCTTATAAAGTTCACTTTGCCAATCAGAAGAGTTGAGTTGATCAACAATCTGAGGGTCTTCTGAAGAAGACATATATAAAATGCCTGCTTCTAGTCCAATTGGAATCAGACTTGTCAAAAGTTTGGAATCTGAAATGGTATCAAACGCTAGCCTTACATCGTCACCCGATAAATCTGCCAAGTTATAAGAATCCATAAAAGGCGAATCCATTACTTGTGCCAGGACTGAGGATATCACTTGTAGTTCATTTCGAATTGCTATATTTTCGTCATCATATTCCAACGATAAAACGGTGTCAAACAGATACAAACTCAACTCTAATTGTGCGGAAGTACTCGGGTCTGTAATCGTAATTTGAGAAGCGGTTGAAACAACGATGTTTTCATCGTATGCCGTAACCATTTGATTAATAAGTTCAATCATGTCCAAGACTTCTTGCGGAATCTGGACGGTGGCCGCAGTTTCCATTATAATGGAATGACTCGCTTGATAGATTTCCTGTCTCGGAAAATCAACTTCTACCGTTTCAGGATTATCTGTAGGAACAAATGAGACCAAACTCCCTGCAATTGAAACTAACCCGCTAAAAATGATTAGCGAGACGAATACGCTTACGACGCCATTCATTAGCCCAAACAAGGCTCCCATTCCACGGTTCTTAGATGCGTATTTGTCGGTGTTTTTTCGAGTTGGGAAAAATATCACTCGAATTAGAAGGAATAGCAACCGATATATCAAGTTGAAAATCGTAAAGTAGAAAATCAACCAGACAATCTTGAGTACAAACAAGGCAAGTCCAGTCAAAAACACATTCAATTGAATACTAGTCAGTACAACTTGGAATTCTTGAGGAACAAAAGCCTGAAGAGCCATCGGCAATGCAGTAGACAATGAAGTCGCAGACGAAAGATCAGGAAGTATCATTCCTAATCCTTGTCCGATATACGGAGAGTTGACTGTCCATAAAAAATTGACGGCTAGGTTGAGCGTCAGAAAAAAGATGGCGTATAAACCGAGCACGACAATGAATGAAAATAATGATTTTTTAAGACCCCTTAGGAATCCAAATAGCATCCCTAATCCAATCATTCCTAAAAAGGCAATATTGAAATAGAGTGCAAAATCCATATTAGCAGGTAGTTGCATAACGTCCCCCTTATGTATTGATGCGGTAATTTTAGGATTATTATTATGAGTATATTATACCTTATTTACTCTAGCTTTCCTAGTGAGGTTATAAAAAAATACCCTTTTTGTGCACTTTTCAGGCATTTTTCCAATAATTTGATATATAATATACGTATACCTGTAGAGGGAGGTGTCTGAATGAAAAAATTGCTTGTATCACTGCTTACGATTCTGTCAGGAATCTTTTTAAGTGGTTGTTCTCTTTTTACAATTACTTTTGGTTTAACAACCGCTTCTACCCTTTCGACAACACTTCCTACAACAATTAATGGGACCATTAGTTTGGGAGACCAGGAATACTCAGACTTTTCGCTCTATCATTCTTCAACGTACGACATTGAAGACGTTAATCAATATAATGATGTTCTTCTCTCGACAAGAGATTTGATTCGTAGAAGCAATATTTATATCGTTACGAGTGTGTATGAATACACCAAACCTTACCCATGGTCGACAACGACTGTTCTTTCGATTGTTGGTTCTTCCCAAGGAAGTGGCGTGATATTCAAAGAAGACGATGAATATTATTATGCACTAACGAATTACCATGTTGTAGATGGTGAGGGAGATGAATTTTCTTTTGAAATCGAAGCTTTTGGGGATGAAGCCTCTCACGAAGCAGAACTCGTTGCATTTGATGCGGCGATGGATTTAGCAGTTCTAAAGTTTGCGAAGGAATCTAGAACCGACATTCATATTATCGACTATACTACAAGACTTTTTACCATGTTTAGTCCAGGTGAACTTGTCCTTGCGGTCGGTAATCCGCTTTCGTTACCTAATAATGTTACTTTCGGTGAATTTAAGTCGATGGAATCGATATCAAACGCTGATTTTAAAGTCATCTATCATGATGCACCGATTCATGAAGGATCCAGCGGAGGAGCACTCGTCGATATCGATGGAAATCTTTTGGGTCTAAATACGTGGGGATTAACGTCATCTGATGAATATTCATTTGCAATCCCGAATTATGTTATATACATGTTTTTGGTCAATTACGGAATTATCTAAAAAAATAGGAGCCTAAGCTGGCTCCTTTTCTTTTACAGTACTTCAATGTTAATGGTTATTTCATTTAATCCTGGAGAAGTGATTTTGACTTTCGCTTTTCCTTTTTTGGTTGTCTTCAGATAAAAGCCTGTAGTTCCAGCTGTTAAGGTAACATCTTTTGGACCGATGACTTCAAGTTCTTTAGAAGTCTCGATATGAATCACATTATCTGCGTAGTGATAGACGTTTGAATATTCATCAACGAGGCTGACAACGAGTCTCGTCACGTCATATGTTTGATCGTGGGCTAATACGTTTGTAAGATTTTCAGCTTTCAATTCATATTTTTTGGTTTGGCCTTTTGTGACTGAAATCACAGCTTCGTCATTGAGATACCCCTCAAACCGATAAGCGCTTCTTTCGGATCCCCAATGGCCGAGATATTTGCCATAAAGTCTCAATGCTTCTTCCATTTTAAACTTGTGGAACGCGATTAAATTGAAGACTTTTAGTTTGTCTTTGAAAGGCAAATCAATGCCATGTTTGTTATAGGAGAGAAGGACTTTTTTGATTCTTCTTGCGACACCTTTACGGTAAGGCTCATGATTTTCAATCATCGAACCGATAAAGTCATCGATGAGAACCGGGGCGTGTGGAATAAGCGGAAAGTGTTGCCACTCGGAATAATATTGTCCGATAAGTTCTTCGTTATGATAAATTTTGACATAATCGCAATTAGTCATGATGACGACTTCTTCAATAACACTTCTCTCATAATCTCCAGGATTCATGTTTGAAAGAACATGTAACACCGGAGATTTGTCTTTTTGAGAAGCATAAGCGTAGGCTGCATATTTAGGAATTCTAAACATATCGCAAACACCGTGATAACAAACTCGATCTCCAGAGCCAAAGTCTTTGTGGGTGTTGTAATCGGCGAAACACCAGCCGATTGCTCCACTGATGCCATCATATTTATAAGCACTTTCCATGACGTTCAGATGACGAATTGCCTGTTCAATTTGAACGTTATGATCGTCTGTTTTCTTCGTTGGAAACATATGTCCGTTGTGTTCGGTTACGAGATAGGGCACAAATGGATGCATGACTTTTCTGGGGTTTTGAAGACCTGGATTTTTACCGGTATGAGAGAAGTCATTATAAGTATAAACGTCTTCAAGAAGCTCAGAATTGGGGAAGTTTCTAACGCCGCCTATTTGTCTCGAATCGTCAAGTTCATAAGCTAATTCACTTAGGTTCGTATAAAAATCATGGTCATCAGGAGATTCATTGATTCTCGTACCCCATAAGACAATCGATGGATGATTTTTATGAGCGGAAATCATTTCTTTCAAATTTTGTAGCGACAATTCTTTGAAGTGTTCATTCCCGATGTATTGCCATCCAGGAATCTCTTCAAATACCAAAAGGCCGATTTCATCGCAACGATTGATGAAATGCGTACTTTGCATGTAATGAGACGTTCTGACAATGTTACAACCAAGTTCATATTTTAGGATGTCTGCATCAAGTTCTTGCATACGCTTGGGCATTGCATAACCAACATAGGGATAACTCTGATGGCGGTTGAGACCAATCAATTTGACTTTGCGATTGTTGATGACAAAACCTTCAAACGAAAATTTGACATCTCGATAACCAAAACGAACTGATAATTGATCAATTACCGTTCCATCGACTAAAAGTGTGGACTCCAATACGTATAGTTTTGGGTTGTCAATATCCCAGCGTTCCACTTCTTCATGATTCTCTTGTCGTTGAAATTTGTCAAGGGATTTATCGGTATATACGTGATTGTAGAAAATCTTATCTCGATCAAGAATCTTCATTTCAAGGGTGAATTCACCCTCAATCACTTGATTGAAATTCACTTGGAAAGCGATCATCATCTCTGTTGGTGTAAGCGACAAAGCTTCATGTGTTTTCACAATCAAATCAGAAATGTGAATTTCCGGAAGGATTTCGATCCATACTTCTCTATAAATACCGCCGAATCCAAGGTAGTCAACGACGTTTCCAAACGGCGGAATATCTTTGATTTCAGAAGAGTCAACTTTGATGAATAGAACGTTCTCTTCAACTCTTTTTACCTTGTCGGTAATGTCAAAGGAAAAAGGGGTATATCCACCTTCATGAATTCCAATAAGCTCTTGGTTAAGATAAACGGTAGCGACATTCATGATGGCTCCGAAATGAAGAATGATTCTTTCTTTTTCGCCAGTTTCGCTGATGGAAAACCTTTTTAAATAACTTGAGATAAACTGATAATCGAGTTCGTTAAAATGATGTAGAGGGAGTTCTTTTACTGTATGCGGGAGATTCACGGTTTGCATTCCCTTTGGCAATTGATTGTTTTTCAGATAGGAGTCTTTAAATTCGGCTAAAAAATCCCAATCGAAATTCAGGCTGATTTTACGACGCATGTTCTTCCTCCATTTCGTTTTTTAAAAAATATATTCTTGAGCCATAGTCCCCCATTAGACGAACGGACTCATTGTATCCACTTCCAATAAAATTCTGTAAGAGATTCATACCGTGAGCTTCAATCGCTCTTCCAGACATTGTAAAGTCTACATCTTCAGCTTTCATTAAGTATCGGTTTTTGAGTAGATGAAACAAGGTTCCGTTCGCATTCAGACGAATCGGTAAAGCATGTTTGACGAGATGTCCGAATTGGTCTAAATTAAAGTACTGAGTTCGGTTCTTGATGTGATAGTCAAGACTCGGATTAAGGTTCAGAACTCTAAACCGTTCAAGGTGAGAATTGGGCTCTTGTTTCATTTTATAGATTCCAAGAATCGCACTTTTTTGATCTTCTGAGGTGACGCTCCACTCACACTCGTCGGTTTGAAAGGGACTTTTGTTGCGAGTGAGTTTGCCAAATTGTAACAAATTTCGATGCTCTTTATAGAAAGTGATTTGTTTTTTGATCACTTTTTTTTCAAAAGGTGTGCATTTTGTCAAGTCAAGTTCATATCCTAACAATCCAAATGCTGCGGTATTAAATCTCGTTTCTAATGGAACATTGCGAATCGTCTGCTGATGAGGCACGGCACTGACGTGAGCACCCATCGTTGATTGAGGATAAACAAGGCTAGTTCCATACTGTATCTTTAGTCTTGATACGCCATCTGTATTGTCAGAAACCCAGGTTTGAGGCATGTAACAAAGCATTCCAAGGTCGTAACGGTTTCCACCGCTGGCACAAGATTCAAATAAGATATTTGGAAACCTTTGAGTGAGTTTATCTAAAAGTTCATAAAGCCCTTTCATGTATAAATGTGACAACGCTCCCTGATATTCTTGAGACAGATAGTCTGAATAAGTATCTGAAATATTGCGATTCATATCCCACTTCACATACGTTATTTTTGCACTTGAAAACAAATCTGATAGCGTAACAAACAAATAATCCCGAACTTCGGGATTGCATAAATCGAGGATTAATTGATTTCTTCCTAAAGAAGGAACGTATTTTGGATGTTTGATTGCCCAGTTAGGATGCATTCTGTAAAGGTCACTGTTTTCATTGACCATTTCAGGTTCAACCCAGATTCCAAATTCAAGGCCGATTTTATTGATTTTATCTGCTAAGCCCTTAATTCCAGAAGGAAGTTTCTTTCGGTTGACAAACCAGTCTCCCAATGAAGACGTATCATCGTTTCGTTTTCCGAACCAACCATCATCAAGAACGAACAGTTCTATTCCAAGTTTTTTTGCTTCTTTGGCTAATTTCAGTAGTTTAGGCTCATTAAAATCAAAGAAAGTCGCTTCCCAGTTGTTGATTAGGATGGGTCTTTCTTTATTTTGCCAAGCGAGTGGAATGATGTTTTTTTTTACAAATTCATGAAAATTCTGACTAAGTTTTGAAATCCCTGTAGAAGAGAATGTCAATGCTACTTCAGGAGTGACGAAATGTTCATTCTTTTTTAAAGGAAAATGAAAGTCAAAAGATTGAATTCCAAATAATACCCGAAGAAGTTGATGCGGTGATACTTCAAGTGTAGCTTCAAAGTTTCCGCTGTATATCAAGCTAAAACCATAACAAGGTCCAAATTCTTCACTTGTGTCTTTCCCTTTGATGGCAATGAAAGGGTTATGGTCGTTACTAGAGTTTCCTTTTTTGGAATCGATTTTCAGTATTCCGTATTCTAGATGATGTTCGGTAATGTTTCTTTCTCTAATCCAAGCTCCGTCGAGGGATAGAAAAGAATAGTCTTGATTGAGCATGTCCAAATTCATACTCAATCCTTTTTCGATGGTAATATTTTGTAAGGATCCGTTTCGAATCACAATTCGGCGCGTTATGACGTCTGATTGAAGGAACAATCCATAGTATAAGTCAATTTCAATATCCTGAGCATCGTCCCTTACAGTAATCATAAGTGTTTCCGCTTCTTCTTTTGAATGAGCTTTCGCTTCGGGCAATTCAGGAAAGGACGGTTTTTCAGGCAGCACTTTGAAATCTTTGAACAGAAAGTCAGTAATTCTTGACCCGTCTTCTAGCCTGAAGTGAAGCATTGGATCTCTAAAGTCACCTTTGCCATAAGTTGATAGTTCTAACATCGCAAGATTAAGGTTAAACGTTCTGTCATCAGACCGATACAAGACTTGATTTCCAACTTCGATGTCAAACTTTGTGATTAAAGTTGAACTTTGAGTCAAAAGATCAAGTTTTTGGCCAAAGTAAAGGTGTCCCAGATGGCCGGTGGGGAAGATTTGCATGATATAAGATACTTGATTGGTTTGTAAGTGAATTGTTCTTTCTGTTTCATTGTATTTGATCAATTATAAGACTCCTTCCAAGCATATAAATGGGTTATTCTTTCGCTTTTTTCGGTTCAAGCATATAAGCTTTAAGGAAAGGCAATATCACCCAAATAACTAGAACGCAAATATAAATAATCTGAAGAAATAAAGCAATTAAAATCATTGTCAATCCTGAATACATGACACCCGCCATCACATTACCTAAGAGAATTCCAGAAAGATAAGCTGGTGAAATAATCATTACGTATTGAAATGACAACGGAATCAATCCGTTTTCATAGAGAATTGGAGTGATTGAAAAAATAACGATATAGGCTAAGTAGCTCATTGAAAGGATGTTATTGCTTTTTGACAGAATGGATAAGGTCAATCCGACGATGATGTGCATTAATGCACCAAGTAGATAAGTGCCTATAAATGCAAGATAATTGATTTCATATCCTGTTCCAAATCGAAAAACAAGTGTATATAAGATTACAGGAATCAGCTGAAGTGATAATGCGGCAAGAACTTTTGAAAGCAGAACTTCGTAACTCTTGCAGCAAGTTGAAAGCATCGGCAAGATGGTTCCTTCTTCTTTTTCGATATACATCGATATTGAAAATAGTATGACGGGCAGCACAAAGACACTGACATAGATGAAATTGCTTGGATTGAGTTCAGGAAACAGTGCCATGGCGAATGTAAAGATGAATACTATAGTCACAAATACATGAAATATACGGTATTCGAAAAACCTCTCCAAGTCATTGATAAAGAGTTTTTTAAAATTCTTCATTAGATTGTTCTCCTATCTCTATTTTGAGGATATCCTCATAAGATTGTTGTATCATTTTCATTTCTATTAATTTTGCTTTTGAAAATTCCTTTTGAAACGGGGAAGTATTTACTTCGGACAAAGGGATTGTTTTAATGTACTCAAGCCCTCCGACGGCATATCGAATAATCACTTGTGTTGGAGTATATTTCTTCTTTAAATCTGAAGTATATTCAATCTTTTTGATAGACCCTTGGTCTATAAAAGCAATACGATCGGCGAAATCAATTAAATAATCCAATTTTGAATCTATTAAAACTATTGTACTTCCTTTTGCCTTGCACTTCAATAACTTCCGAGAAATTAAGCCCAGATGGTACGCATTAAGCGAATTTAACGCATAACTTACAATGACGATTTTTGGATTCTGCCAAATTGCTTTTGAAATCATTAGGAGCGTTTGAAGTTCACTGCTAATATCTCGAAATAAAATGTCTCCCATACCTTCAAGTCCTAGCTCTTCCATCTCCTTCAAAACATCAATATCAAGAGCATAAGCTTTTTTCATGGATTCAATGTTTTGAAACACTGTTTTTCTGAGATGAAATACGGGTTTGTCAGATGTCAGCAAAATACCCGGAACATCAACTCGATTGACTGATTCTGAGTCTACAAAAGAAATAGACCCCTCATATTTTTTAAGTTGACCTGCAAGTAATCGTGTAATAGTAGATTTTCCTGAAAAATCATCCCCAACAAAAGCGAAAATCTCTCCACTATAAAGTTGAAAAGTCATCTGATGGATAGAATTATTACTAAGTTGAAATGTATAATTAAGGTTCTTGACATCAAGAATGCAGTATTTATCTTCAAATTGTATTGATTTAGTTGCTGAATGATCTCGAAATAGAATAAAATCAACGTAATCTTCAAGGTTAAAATTAGAATTCAATGCGTAGTCTACAAATACGCTATAAAAATGGAGAATAGACTCTTTCAATAAGTTCAAATCAAGGAAGAAATTAGATTTAGTTAAATCAATTGCAGAAAATAGTCTTTCAATTGGAGAATAAACACAATTTTCTTTGATTTGATCAAGAAGGTTCTTATCTTCGTGATATAGAAGTTTATTGAAGAATAAGTATCTAGAGTCAAGTTTATTCAGATTTAAAAGACTTTGAAATAGAATGAGCAATTGCTCCTTAAGCGTTAATTTAGAAACCAAACCATATAAGATGCTATTAACATAAGATATTTGCTGAGTAAACATGTCGTCCACAAGCGCAAAATACAACTCTTGTTTATCTGAAAAGCGGTAATAGAAACTGCCCTTGTTAGAATTACTTCTCTTAATGATTTCGTTTAAAGAAGCAAGTTCAAAAGGCCTTGAGGAAAATTCCCCCAAGGTGGCATCGAATAACTGATGATTGCTTTTCAAAAAGTACGTTTTGTCGTTAATCATTGGATTCGTCCCATCGCGTTTTAAACTATGAAGTCTAGACTATATGGTTTAATAATAAAACAAGTTTTGAAATTTGTCAATATAGATAACGGTTTTTATAAAAAAAAACAGCCAGTTGGCTGTTTTTAGAGCTTTGTCTTTCCTTTTAAGTTTCTCATAAATTGAATTAAGGTGTCACAATCATCTTTTGACTTAAAACCACTCATTGACACAATGTATGTCTTTCGATCCTTTGAATGTAGTAAAATGAACTGCTTTGTAACCTTCATTTTCTGAATGGAACTGTATTCAGCCTTCTCTCCATAAGACATCAAAATCTCGTCTTCTGTAAATAAATATTCTTGAACAAAAGGATTCTCAACAATCGGGTTGTTTTTTAAATTCCTTTTGGTCGAATAGATTTGCATGAGGTAGATTAAGATGAAGTAAGCGACTAGAATGCCAATCAATGTAATTGCGTAGTTTGTTTGATTCAGTATGAATAGATAGATTGAGAATCCAAGAACAACCGCCCCCATAAAGGAGTACCTTGTAATTAAGAAGTTTGTAAAGTAATATTTATTGTATTGAATAATTAATGCCTTGTCATACAACGTTCGATTATAGATTTTCACAAAACCATCTCCTAAATATTCGTGCTCTTGAATAGGAGAGGATAAACACCTATTCCAACAAAGACCATTGAGAAATATCTAACAAAATCGAAAATAACCGCCACTGTGCTTGAAATTAGTGCTCCTTCACTCAATTCTTCAGGATTGACGATGAGTGAGAATACTTCCTTCAAAGCAATTCGAATTAACATGACAATAGCAACCCCTACGACAAACCGTATGATGTTTTTCCATACGACTTTATGATTTGTAAATTGCACTTTCTTTTTTTCAAACGTAACTCCGAAAATGAATCCGACGATTGTCCCAAGCATTTTGGAGATGCCTTCGAGGTTGTTATACATTACAGCTGCGTTGGTGCTGGTTCCATCAGCTTTGGCCGTAAAAAGAAAATATACATAACTGACTAAAAAGATTCCAAGCGCGATATACAATAACTTTGTATAGAATTTTTGATCAAATGTTGCCTTCTTAAAATAAAGAAAGAACCCAATGCTTATTGCTATTCCAAGTACTGCGCCTACGACAACATCTGAAAAATAGTGAACGCCTAAATACATCCTGCTAATGGCGACCATAATAATGATGATGATTGTCGCAATCGTAATCCACTGTTTTTTCATCCATAAAGCAAAACTCGTAAATACGGTCGCTGCCCCCTGTGTATGCCCTGAAGGGAATGAATATCCTCCTGATGTTTGAGGGCGAACATTCACAATCGTATCATCAGCCAAGAAAGGTCGAGGTCTTGCGACTAGGACTTTAATTACGGAATTGATCACAAATGAGATGAAAACAGCAATTCCAACTTTTTCACCAATTTTCTTATCATAGCACCAGTACAAAAATCCCATGATTCCGATGATGATTAATTCTTCACCGAATAGAGTCCAAAATTGAAAAAACAAGTCCATAAAGGTACTTCTAAACGTTTGTAGCCAATGAATTAGATCTAATTCAAATGCCATATTATCACCTATCCTTTTCTAGTACATAGTAATTTATGATTTCAGCTACGCCGTCAAAATCGTTTGACAGGGTAATCAATTTTGCATTTTCTTTCACGAGTGGTTTCGCATTTCCCATTGCAACGCCAAATCCAACAGACTTCAACATGGAAATGTCATTTTCTTCGTCTCCGAAGGCCATAACTTCTTCAGGAATCATATTTAAACGTTGAATAAGTCTTTCAAGTGCATCACCTTTGGATCCTTCAATACTGACAAACTCTAGCAACTGATTATGTGATTTGAATACATGGGCTTTTTCAAGTAATTTTGGAGGAACTTCAGTTTTGATTTGATCCAGTTTATGAATTTCATCAAAGACTAAGATTTTATAGATTGACTCTTCGATTTTAAATTGATTTAAATCAATTCTAATTGAATTGTTTTCTCTTTCGCTTTCATCTTTTAAGGTGTATTCAATGTCATGTGACACATAGATATGTCCAGGTGTGAATACATGAATCTTGAAATGATTTTTAATCAAAAAGTCAATGATTAAGTGCGCAGTCTCAGAATCCAAGAATTTTTCTTCAATCACTTGATATGGCATTGTTTTGGCAGTCACAACACCATTGTACGATATTATGTATCCTTCAGAATAATCTTCCATACTAAGTTGTTTTGCCATTTTCAGAATTTCAGAAGAGGTTCTTCCTGAAGCGATGACGATTGGAATCTTTAATTCCTTAAGACGTTCAATGACGTCTAAGGTATTCTTTGAAAGTTTCCCTTGAGAATTGAGAAGTGTCCCGTCTAAATCCGTTGCGATAAGTTTTATCATCGGTACACCTCATTTCTTCGTTGTAAAATTAGTTTTGTGGAATTCTAATTTTATAATCATCTAACTTCTCATTTACGACAGTTCTCACTTTTTCCGCTATGGTTTGTGAATCCATTTCTTTGTATTCTTCATACGGAATCAGAGGAAGAATGTGAATATAAATTTTGTGTCGTTTCAATATGTTTTTTCTAAAAATCCCGTGCATATTGTATAAACAAACCGGAGAAATGTCTGCGTTGGCTTTCATCGCAAGTTTGAATGCACCAGGCTTAAATTCAATCAAATCATTCGAATAAGTTCTTTTTCCTTCAGGAAATATCCCCATTGGTTGACCGGATTTCACATTTTTAATGCTTTCTATGATTGACTTCATTGCACTTCGATCTGCATCTTTGGTGATTGAAATGCATCCAATGGATCTTAATAAGTTCTTGACGAGTAATGTTTTGAATAAAGGTTCCTTTGCAACATAGGATAATGGAAATTTCTTGTACACTATTTTTACGTAGATCGGGTCTGTATACTCGATGTGATTCATATAGACGACAAAGTTATTGTCCTTTGGAAGATTTTCTTTTCCAGTGACAATCATCTTAACGCCCATAGCGTTTATGAAAATATACTCGCCAAAAGTATTAATCAAAAAATGTTTGATTTTGTTGGTCGTGCTGGCGTGTTCAGTTGTGAAGATAAAAATGACGTACAGAATTAACATGACAATAAATATAGCGATGAAAATGATTAAAAACACGCCGACAAATATCAAAGCGCCAATTAAAGAATGCTCAAGATTGGTTGTAATCGCGTAAATGAAGGTTAGAATCGCGGTAATCCAAAGTTGAAAAATGAGTAACATCTAATTCACCCTTTCATATATGGCGAAGATTAGGTTTTCGTGTTCTTCGTATTGAATGGTTTTATAATGGGATAAATCAAACTTTTTTAAGTAGACATCTCCCTGATGCTCTTTTTTGATATGTGTGATGTAAAGGCGATCTGCGTAAGGAAAAGAGAGTTCATAGATTGTCTTTCCTCCGATGATGAATATTTCTTCTGATTTCGGAGATTTCAAATATGCGAACAGATCTGAAATCACTTCAACACCTTCATACTCGAATGGTTCTAGAGACGCAACGACGCTTTTTCGATTGGGAAGAGGTTTCCCAAGTCTCGAAAAAATTGATTTGAAGGTCTCCAGTCCCATTAACACTGTTTTGCCTTTAGTCGTTTTTTGGAAGTATTTTAAATCTTCTTTGTAATCCCAGGGAAGATCGTTTCCTTTTCCAATTAAAAAGTTCGGGTCTACTGCAAAAATCATGCTAATCATTTACACTGCCACCTTTCCCTTAATGGCTGGATATGGATCATACCCTTCCAATACAAAGTCTTCATACTGAAAGGATTCAATATCTTTATGCGTGCCCTTGATGGTCATGGTAGGCAATTTTTTTGGGGTTCTGGATAATTGTAGATTAACTTGATCAAGGTGATTTGAATAGATGTGTGCATCTCCAAGTGTTTGAATAAGTTCTCCTAGTCCTAGGTTACATACATTCGCAACCATCATCAGTAACAATGCATAACTTGCAATGTTGAACGGAACTCCCAAGAATGCATCTGCACTTCTTTGATAGAACTGAAGAGACAGTTTTCCATCATTAACATAAAATTGATACATCATATGGCAGGGAGGTAAAGCCATGTCTTTTAACAGTGGCGGATTCCATGCATTGACAATCAGTCGCCGGCTTCCAGGATTGTTTTTGATTTGATCGATGACTTCTTTGAGTTGATCGATAGATACGGATTTCCCTTCAAACGATCTCCATTGCTTTCCATAGACCGGTCCAAGATCCCCGTGACTAGTAGCGAAACTTTCATCTTCTTTGATTTTATCAACGAATTCCGACATTGTCTCTCCATGATAATCAGGAGAACTTTTAAATTTTTCATAAGGCCATTCATTCCAAATCCTGACATCATTATGGACGAGGTATCGGATGTTCGTATCGCCTTTTACAAACCAAAGTAGCTCATGGATTACGCTTTTCAAATGGACTTTTTTGGTTGTTAAAAGAGGGAATCCATCTTCCATGTCAAAACGCATTTGATAGCCAAACGTAGAGATAGTTCCGGTATGTGTGCGGTCGTCTTTGGGTCTTCCCTTTTGAAGGATGTGTTGTAAAAAATCGAGATATGTTTTCATGCCATCACCTTTAGTAAGATTATATCATATTTTCTTTTCAAAAAAAGAAAAAGATGCAAAATGCATCCTATTCTTTGTTCTTCGATATAAACGATATTTTTTCAGCGATTACTTCTGGATATGAAAAGACTTTTTTGCCATCTACAATGTAATCTTTTTGTTGAAGTCTCGCCTTTACACCAACCACTGAGCCCTTCTTACAGTAATCTACTGTCGCTTCTGCAATCCCTTGCCATAAGGTACAACTGATGAAGTCTGTCTCATATTCATTTGTTTTTCCGCTTTTGAACGGCCTTTGAATGGCAAGACGAATGGTAGTTACGGTTTTGTCGTCATCGAGCGTTCTGAGTTCTGGATCACTTGTGAGTCTACCGACTAATACAACTTGGTTTAACATAATGTTCTCCTTTTTGAATCAAGTATATCCAAATGCATCTATGATTCAAAATGGCAATCATTCATAACCAAGACTCTATTTTTTGTTCAATTTCTAAAATAGGACGCAAAAAAAAGACATTGGTATCACCAAATGTCTCTATTTTTGATATTGTTGAAAAAATTGGGGTGTGTTTTGAAATCTTTAGAATTTGAATTCTACGTCTTCGCGTTTTTTCTCTTCAGCTTCAAAATAAGCTTTCTTTTCCATATGAATTGCATTCGCAACGATGGATTGTGGGAAAGTAACGATGACAGTATTGATTCTAGTGACATTCGCATTGTAAAGACGTCTAGCTGCTTGAAGGTGTTCTTCGGTATTCGCTACTGCGGATTGTAATCCTAAGAATACGGTGTTTGCCTTTAAGTCTGGATATTGCTCAACAACGACGTTGATTCCAGAAGCAACTTGATTCATTTGCGATAAGAATTCTTCTTTGTCTTTTACAGTTGCATTCTGAGGAATTCCTGAACGCCATTTGACGACTTTTTCAAGTGTTTCGGCTTCGTGTTTTGCATAGCCTTTTGTTGTTTCCAACATTTTTGTAAGCATGTCAAAACGTTTTGTTAAAGCAACATCGATTCCGGATTCAGCTTCATGAACTTTCAACTCGAGTTGACGAAGTTTGTTCATTGTACCGATGTACCATAAAACGATTAAAACAACTAATACTCCTACAATGATTAAAATGGTACTTGTGGTAGATAAAAACATTTGCATTTCCTCCTATTTTTTGAATAAATTATTGTTTAGTTTCAAAGCTGTTATAACATCTTTGATGACCAGTAAGTCCTGTTTAAATTCTTCAACGACAGAATCATCGATTTTCCGGAACATTTTGAGTTCGAATGTATCGACATTGTTATTAATGGCGATATAGAGCGTATCTCCTGTAAATGCTAGTCCGATTCTTCCCGGATTGCGTTGTTCCAGTTTCATGATGGCTTCCATGATGTCCGGTGTAAGGACGTAGAAAGCTGAGAGTTCAGTCGTAGCGAATGTTTTGAATTTTTTGTTGAAGTCAATCGATTCTAACTCGACTTTTTTGAACGGGCGATTGGATCTGGGAGACCCTGATTCCAAGACTTGGAGATGTCCTTCAAATTCTTTGTTGAAACTGAATTTGAATACACGTCCTAAAAAGTAAGTGACGTAATAGACTCTTGTACCATTTTTGGTTTGTTGAACATGACGTTCCTCAAGGCGGACATCGGAAGAGATGAAGTTCACATCTTCTAATTTTCCTGAAATAAAATCCTCTGTGTGGAATCTGTCTGCTCTTTTAAGAAATTCGGTATTGTAGACATCTTGCATCGAAAGCCCTTGGTTTGGTAAGTATTCGATTCCAGGAATCAGTTCTTTAAAAACGCCTGACAATACTTCAACTTTGAATCTACCAGACAATTTCTTGAAGTCCATCGCGCCTTTGGCAGCAAAAACAATCCCGACGACGCCAACAATGAAACCTACGATCATCAGACCTTGACTTTGGTAGTTTGCCTGAGAAATCAAGAACAAAATGACTGCAACCACGATGACTGCAAATCCTATGATGCTTGTTTTTTCTGCTGTCTTCTTTTTCGAGTTAAACTCACTAAATTTATCTTGCACTTCATTCACCTCGTATTATATATATTATACACTATTTTTTATCAATTTATAGTCTCATTTGAATAACATACATGCTTTTACTGCTTTTTTCCAACCTTCGTAAAGGTTTTTGCGACAAGTTTCGTCCATATTTGGTTTATAGATTCTGTCAATTCCCCAAAGTTGCTTAATTTCATCCATCTTCCAGTAGCCGACTCCAAGCCCTGCAAGAAAAGCAGCTCCGAGAGCAGTGGTCTCGCTGGATTGTGGTTTGTCGATATAGGTGTTTAAAATATCGCTTTGAAATTGCATTAAGAATTGATTTTGTGACGCACCCCCATCGACTCTTAAACGATTCACTTTAATTTTTGATACGGATTCCATGACGGAAAGTACGTCTTTTGTCTGATAGGCAATGGATTCTAACGCAGCTCTTGCAATGTGTTCTCTTTTGGTACCTCTTGTGATTCCAAAAATAGCGCCACGGGCGTCTTTATCCCAATAAGGAGTTCCAAGTCCAACAAAGGCAGGAACGAAGTAGATTCCCAGATTCGATTCACACTTTATTGCCAAGGATTCCGATTCTGAGGACTCTTCAATCAATTGGAGGCCATCGCGAATCCATTGAATTGCGGATCCCGCAACAAAGATACTTCCTTCTAAGGCATAGGTGGTTTCTCCGTTGATATGCCAAGCGATTGTCGTTAAGAGTCCTTTTTCAGGTAGAGATGGTTTTTTACCAATATTCATTAAAAGGAAACAACCTGTTCCGTATGTGTTCTTCACATCTCCAATGTTGAAACAAGTTTGCCCGAAGAGCGCTGCTTGTTGGTCACCAGCGATGCCAGAGATTGGAACTTCTTGATTAAAGAAGACCGACTTCGCCGTAACACCATATTGATGTGAAGAAGCTTCAACCTTGGGAAGCATCGACATTGGAACTGTGAGAATGTCACAAAGTTCTTCATCCCATTCTTCTTCAAAAATATTGAACATCAACGTTCTTGAAGCATTTGAATGATCTGTGACATGTACTTTTCCATTGGTAAGATTCCATACAATCCAGGTGTCAATGGTTCCAAACAGAAGTTCACCTTTATTTGCTAAAGAGCGGGTCCCTTTGACATTGTCTAGAATCCATTTAACTTTGGTTCCTGAAAAGTATGGATCGATTAATAGCCCTGTTCTTTTTTTAAAGAGTTCTTCATATCCAGAAACTTTCAAATCTTCACAAATTTCTGAAGTTTGTTTGCTTTGCCACACGATTGCTTTATATACTGGTTTACCTGTTTTTTTATTCCAGACAACTGTCGTTTCTCTTTGATTGGTAATTCCGATTGAGGCGATTTGCCCAACTGAACATTTTGCTTTCATCATAGCTTCACCAATGCACAAAATGACAGACTCCCAAATTTCAACGGGATCATGAAGGACCATTCCAGGTTCCGGGAAATATTGTGTGAACTCGTGTTGGGCTTGAGCGACGATTTTCCCTTGCTTATTGAAGATTAATGCCCTCGACGAAGTCGTACCCTGATCGATGGATAAAATGTATCTTTCCAATTGCCTCACCTCTGTCAACAATTATATCAAATCTTATTTTAAAATATAACCCTAAATGGTATAATTAATTTATCATTATGAAAAAAGGATGTGTTCTAATGAAAAAGGTAGTATTGAAAGACTCTGCTCAAAACCAAATCCATATTTATTTATATGAACCAGAGATCAAAACAAAAGGAATCATACATATCATTCATGGCGCTAGTGAGCATTTTGCAAGGTATGGCGTCTTCGCTGAATACCTCAATTCAAAAGGCTACGCTGTGATTGGTTGCGATATTCTTGGCCATGGTCTTTCTACGGATACAAACGATTATGTACATTACGCTGACAAGGATGGAGACAAATTAGCTTATGAGTCCATCTTGCTCGTTAAAGATTATATCAGTGAAAATTTCAAGAACGCACCTGTTTATGTTCTCGGACACTCTATGGGATCTTTTTTAGCGAGGAAGTTAATCATCGAGTACCCTGATTTCTATAAGAAAGCAGTCATTTCAGGAACCACTTACGTTCCGGGGATTGTAACGACGTTTGGAATCTTGCTTACTGGAATGTTTTCACTTTTCAAAGGTCCTAAGTATGTTTCACCTTTTGTTCAAAACATGGCAATCGATGCCAACCCAAAGAAGATGAAAAAAGATGGAATCATCGGAGATTTTAAAGAAGCATGGCTGACAAAGGATGAAACCATTCAACAATACTATCATCATTCAAAAATGTGCGGTCAACCCTTTACAGTGAAAGCAAATCAAGATTTATTCCGTTGGCTCTCGTTCATTAACAAGAAATCGAATATCAACAAAGGAAATAAGAATCAACCGATTTTGTTAATGTCAGGCGCAAAAGACCCTCTGAGCAATTATGGAGAAACAGTTCTTCAACTCGGAGAAATGATGAAAAAAATGGGATATCTGAATGTCTCTGTCAAACTCTATGAAAATGATCGACATGAAACGCTCAATGAACTCGATCATGAACAGGTTTTTGAAGACGTTCTCAACTTCATACAAGCCAAATAAAAAAACACCGCTGGTGTTTTTTTTTATCTTCTGTGGATGTAATCCATCACTGATTGAAATCCCTTTTTTCCAATAACGACATGATCAGCACACTTTATCTGAAGCATGTTTCCAGCTTCGATGAAACGCTTTGTAACCTCAATATCTTGAGTTGAAGGTTCAGGGTCTCCTGAAGGATGGTTATGCACCAAAATGATTTGAAACGCTGAATACTTGACAGCGTATTTGAACACTTCTCGAGGATGTACCAAAGACTGATTTAAACTTCCGACAAACACTTCTTTTTTAGTGATTAGGTTACTCTTTAAATCAAGAAACAAAACATAGAGGACTTCTTGTTTTAAGGATGACATATCATCCTTTAATAAGTTGTATACGTCCTTTGGAGATGTGATTCGAATAGATTCATTTTGTGGATTCAATACTCTTTTCCCAAGTTCAATCGATGCAAGAATCGTCATAGCTTTTGCTGGCCCCATCCCCTCAACACTTGAAAGTTCCTGAAGTGTTCGGTTTCTTAATTCTCCAAGGTCAGGAATATCGTGGATAATCGCTCGTGCAACTTCAATCGCTGAGGTCTTTGCACATCCAGTGCGAATCAAGATAGCGATGAGTTCGGCATTGCTTAAGCTTTCAGGTCCATACTTCTGAAGTCGTTCTCTTGGCCTTTCCATGGAAGGCATTTCTTTGATTGTGTACATGCTATACCTCTTTTTAAAAAAATATTACGCTTATAATTAGAATTCTCTTTATTTAAGCAAAAAGAAAAGCCGAAAATTATCGGCTTTTAAAAGTATATTGTTTGAATTAGTCCGCTACTTTGTTTTGAACTGAACCGCCCGAAGTCATGCGATCTCCAGAGATAACCCAATAACTAGTGGTACAATCGTAGTACTCCATTGCGGGACAAGTTTCTTCAACAAGATCAATGTGACTTCCGCTTTGTACCCAGTGTCCAGTATACGAAGGAGCTGTTTCGTCAAAGGCAGTATCATATTCTACAAATGTTCCATCATCATAGAATATATACGTGCATCTTTCTTCATACCCTTCTAATTTCCATGTGCCAACTGGGGACGCCGCAAACAGATTTCCTGTAATCAAAGAGATGAACAAGATGATGAAGACGATGATGACAATTCCACCACCTACCGCGACGAATGGCTGTTGCTTCTTTGGAACTTTCTCCATCCATTTACTGAGTTTCGCAACCCATGGACTCATGGGTGCGGTCTGCGTTGTGACTGAAGGAGAGAAATTGGTATTTTCAACTGACGCAGATGGAGTGTTCGTTCCAGTTGGAGATGAACTCTCGATTCCACCTTGTGAAACCGAAGTTTGGGGACGCGTGGAAGGTGTGTTTCCAATCTTTTTGAGTCTAAAGAACCCAGAGATGATGAAGGCAATGGTAAGCCCAGCAACAAGGATGCCCTGTGTTGTATTTGCTCCTCCATTCGCAAAGAAAATGATTAATACGAAAAGCATCAAAATCATTACAACGATGGTGACAATCTTAGAAGTTTGATTCGCTTTTTTTTGATCTTTCATGGACTTTCTCTTTTCAGTCAATCGATGATTAATTCTTCGATGTGCAACTCGATTATAGCACCAATATAGACACTTTACAATACAACATTATTGAGATTTGAAAACTATTTTTTAGTTGCTTTTTAAATGAAAAATCATAGAAAAACGGAAATAGATTTTGAAGTCATTTCCGTTTTTTTTATGATTGAATTAATGCAAATTTATTTCTCTACGACGAACAATTTTCGAGCTTCTGAAATGAAATATAGAGAACCCGTAATGAGGAGAATTTCGTCTTTATTCAAATCGGACAATGAATCAATGGCTTCTTTGAAGTCTTCATGAATATATTTCCTTGGATGATGGCTTTCCTCATATAAAGTCAAAGCGTCTGCTCTTCTTGGATACTCAATTTGAGTAAAGTGGAATTCATCGACAATCTGATCAAGTTCATGGATAACTTTCTCATGTTCTTTGTCTTTCATCATGCAAAGCAAGCACTTGATTTTCTTTCCCGGGTACATCATTTTAACCGTTTCTTCCAGAGAAGCAAATCCACCGGTATTGTGTGCGCCGTCTAGGATAATGTTGTGATTAAAAATCTCGAATCTTCCTGGCCAAAATGTATTGAAAAGTCCTTGTTTGACTGCTTCTTCGGATACTTCTTTTTTTAAGAACGGTTTTAGATAATCGATGACTTCAACAGCAAGTGCCCCGTTTTTTACTTGATGAATTCCTGGAAGTTTTACAGTATAGGAGATTCCTTTGTAGTTAAATTTAGTAATTTCACCGACTTCGATGTCCTTGATCTTTGCGTAATCGACTCTTGTTAGGGAAGCATTCTTGGATTTTGTATAATCTTCAAACAATTGGAACAAGCATTCGTTTTGGTCGCTAGTGACTAGCGCTCCATTTTGTTTAACGATTCCAAGTTTATTTAGAGCGATGCTTTCCAAGGTGTCCCCGAGCTGTTTCATATGATCATACGAAATGTTGGTAATAACGGAGACCAGTGGTGTGATGACATTGGTTGCGTCTAAGATTCCACCGAGTCCGACTTCGATTACACCAATTTCGATTTGCTTTTCCTTGAAATATAGAAAAGCCATGAGTGTCAAAATTTCAAAGAATGTAATCGCTTCTTGGTATTGTTCATAAACAAAATCCCAAAGTTCTTTGATTCTGTTTGCATAGAGAATGATGTCTTCATCTGAGATGTAGTCTTGGTTTATCGTAATTCGTTCGTTGAATTTGACAACATAAGGGGAAATGTAAAGTCCAACCTTGTAGCCAGCTTCAACTAAGATGTTTTTGATGTAAGATGCGGTAGAGCCTTTGCCATTGGTCCCTGCAACGTGAATTGTAGGATAGGCTCTTTGGGGATGTCCAAGAATTTCACAGGCAATCTCCATTCTTTTTAAATCGAGTTTATCACCGAAACGGTGAGAATTCTCAATCCAGTCTTTGGCTTCTGTGAGTGTATTAAACATGTTAGCTCTTGAGTTCCTCCAACCTTTTTAATGTTTCTTCATGTGCTTGAAGATATTGATTGTATTTGCTCGTTTCTTCATCGATTTTCGACTGTGGTGCTTTTGAAAGGAAACTAGGGTTTTCAAGCATTTTTTTCGATCTCAAAAGTTCGTTTTCAAGTGCAGAACGTTCTCTTTCTAGTTTCTTTATTTCTTCTTCGATATCAACCAATTTTCCAAGCGGAATAAATACCGTCATCTCTGGTAAAATGACTGATAGGGCATCGCCATCAAACATGGCATCTTCTGATATTTCAAACAATCCTGGATTTAAGAATTTGTTGATATAGTGAATGTTCTCCAAGATGAATTGAATCACTTCAGGATTACTTGCCTTGACATAAAGGTCAATTGGTTTTGTATAGGATACGTTATAATCATTGCGAATCGTACGAATGCTCTTGATGAGCTCAAAGAAATATTCTTTTGCTTTTGCAACTTCATAGACCTTTTCCGTTGGAACAGGCCACTTGGAAATCATGATGGATACTTCTTTATGTGGTAATAATAAATAAAGTTCTTCCGTAACGAAAGGCATGATTGGGTGAAGAAGTTTGATGATTGATTTCAGTACCGTTAAAAGTACGGATTTCGTTTTGGTTGTTGTTTGAGATAGTTTTGCCATCTCGATATACCATGAAGCAAAATCGTTCCAGGTGAAGTTATAGATGACTTTGGCTGCTTCGGTGAAATCGAATGATTCATAGAACTTATCGCTTTCGATAATCGTTTCATTGAGTTTATTTAAAATCCATTGATCTGCAAAGTCGAGTTCTGAATCATTAATCTGAATCTCTTCCGTCTGAACATCTTCGGTATTCATCAAAACGTATCTGGAAATGTTCCAAAGTTTGTTGATGAAGTTCCAACTGGATTCTACTTTTTCAACTTCATATCTTAAATCAAGTCCCGGAGCGGAATTCGTAGTAATGAAATAGCGTAGTGCATCTGCGCCGTACTCGCCGATGACTTCAATTGGGTCTACGCCGTTACCTAGAGATTTAGACATTTTTCTTCCATCGGTCGCCCGAATTAATCCGTGGATTACGCATTTTTCAAATGGAGACGCTCCGGTGAATTCCAATCCTTGGAAAATCATTCTCGCTACCCAAAAAAAGATGATGTCATATCCCGTAACCATGACGGAATTTGGATAATATCGTTCAAAATCGTCAGTATGTTGTGGCCATCCGAGTGTCGAGAAAGGCCATAATGCCGATGAAAACCAAGTATCGAGAACATCTTCGTCTTGAACGAATCCAGGCTCAGTAGGCGGTGTTTTCCCGCAATAGATTTCATCGCCACGATACCATACCGGAATTCGGTGTCCCCACCATAGTTGTCTGGAAATGCACCAGTCTTCAATGCCTTCCATCCAATGGGAGAATATCTTTTCAAAACGATCTGGGACAAACTCTACTTTGCTCATTGAAAGTGCATTATCCGCAAGTTCTTTCATTCTGACAAACCATTGTTTGGATAGTCTGGGTTCAACAATGACGCCGGTCCGTTCGGAATGTCCTACATTATGAAGAATGGGATCGATTTTGACGAGTAATCCTAATTTTTTTAAATCTTCTACGACTTGTTTTCGGCAATCGAATCTTGGGAGTCCCTGATATTTGTGGGCTCTTTCATTCATCGTACCGTCTTCGTTCATACATAAAGGCATTTCAAGTTGGTGTCTTTTCCCAACTTGGAAGTCGTTAGGGTCATGCGCAGGCGTGACTTTGACAACACCCGTTCCAAATTCTCTATCGACATATTCATCGGCGATGACTTCAATTACGGTATCGGTCGTGGGAATATAGACCTTCTTGCCAATAAAGGATTGAAAACGCTCATCACGAGGATGAACCATCAATGCAGAATCTCCAAACATGGTTTCAGGCCTTGTGGACGCAACGGTGAGTCCACCGTCTCCGTCCACAAAAGGATAAGTATAGTAATAGAGCGCACCTTTGACTTCTTGGTGCTCGATTTCAATATTGGAAAGGGCTGTTTTGGCTTCAATGTCCCAATTGATGATTCGCTCACCCTGGTAAATATAACCTTTTTCGTACAAATCAACGAAAACGGTTTTTACAGCTTCGCTTAATCCTTCATCCAGCGTGAACCTCTCTTTGGAATAATCGAGAGATAACCCCATTGATTTCCATTGCTCGCGAATGAATTTGGCATATTCTTCTTTCCATGCCCATGCAACTTCGAGGTATTTTTCTCTACCAAGTTCATAACGATTGATTCCTTCAGAACGCAGTTTTTGATCTACTTTTGCCTGCGTGGCAATTCCTGCATGGTCCATTCCAGGTAAATATAGAGCATCAAAGCCCTGCATTCTTTTTCTTCGGATGATGATGTCCTGAATGGTGTTGTCCCAAGTATGTCCGAGATGAAGTTTTCCGGTGACGTTGGGTGGTGGAATCACGATCGTAAATGGTTTTTTAGATAGATCTCCACTTGAGAACAATTTATTCTCGAGCCAAAAGTCATATTTCCCGGTTTCAACTTTTTTAAAGTCGTATTTTGGTTCCATCGTTTTATTCATAGGTTTTACCCTCCACTAAATGATTTTTGTTTTGAAAGAAAGCGTGTATTGCGTCAATATTGTCTTGTGTATGGATATGAGGCAATTTGTCTGAATCGAAATATCTAAATTCTAAAGACTCTTCGTCATTGACTCTAAGGTCTCCACCGATGACTTCGGCTGCGAATGAAAATGCAAACACTTTGGCTTTATCAGTAACTCTCCATGTCATGCACGGATTGACGAATATTCCTAGAAATCTTGTCAGACGAACATCGAGGTTGGTTTCTTCTTTGACTTCTCTGATGGCACCTTCTTCGATAGACTCTTCAAGTTCAAGCAACCCTCCAGGGAGCCCCCAAAGATGATTGTCGCTCCTTTTTTGAAGCAAGACTTGATTCAACTCATTCACAATGACGACGGACGTCGCATTGAGGATGATGAAGGTATCTCCGACCAATTGTCTGATTGTTTTGATATAGCTTTCCATAGTTGCCTCCTCTAAATAAATAAAAAAAAATCACCCTCAAAAGGACGACTTTGCGCGTTACCACCTTAATTCCAGATTGCTCTGGCACTCCATTCCTTAACGCGGAGAACGAACGGGGTTACTTCAGTTCACCCAGTCTACTCGATGGCGACATTCCACAAAACCCTAGGTAAACTTTCACCAACCGTTTACTCGCTTTTTACCGGGTGCCGTGTACTCTTCCACTTCGTTGTATTTGATTTGTATTTTACCAAATTATCTTCGTATTGTAAAGCATATTCATGATAATTTTCGATGACGATGATTCCACAAGTCTCACTGACTTGTAGGAAAGACATCGAGAGATGATTTTTGATTCTCGAAACAAGTTGATTATATACATGATAATGATGGTCATGGTCCCATGTTTCCATTCGGTCCTCATAGGCGTGTTTCTTAGAAATATCATCAAGGAATATGACATCAGCAAGGATTATCTTGCCAAAGGGTGACAAGTACCTTAAGTAATAATGGATTAATTCGATTAAGGCATCCACGTTTAGATGGCGGATGGTATAAGTTGAAACGATAAAATCAAATTGTTTTTCCTCAAGACTATCTGGCAATCCTTTCAGAAAATCATATTCGTAAAGGTTGCTTTCGGGTATTTTTAGTTTTGCGATTTCAAGCATCGATTTAGAAAAATCAATTCCGGAAAGTTCCATTCTTTCTGGCATGATATTCATGTATAACTCTGCGGTACCTATTCCAAGGTCAAGTATTTTCATGGATTCGCTCTTCGAGTGTTCTTCCATGTAATTTGCGACAACGGATAACAAATTCGAATATCCGTCATACGGAAAAATCGAAAGTTTGTCCATTTCGCTGACTTCTTGATCATATCGGGAAGCTATTTTGTCATAATATTTCTCGAGCACGGTATCACCTTCTAGTTACTGGGTAATAATCTATCGATTTCGGTAAGGATTTCTTCTTGATTTTCTTTGGTTACGGAAGAAAACAAAAACAACTTGTCCATCTCATTCCACTGGAGTTTGGCTTTGATTTCTTTGACACTCTTTGCTCTTTGGTTTGAGGAAAGTTTGTCCGCTTTTGTCATGATAAATAAGATTGGAATTCCCTTCTGACGAAAGTAATTGATCATAATCAAATCGTCTGAAGTCGGAAGATGTCTGATATCAAGGAGCTGGATTGCTCTGGTGAGCGATTTTGAATTTTCTAAATAGTTTTCAATCGTGTACTGAAACGATTCCTTCATATCTTTTGATACTTTAGCATAACCATATCCTGGGATATCGACGAAATAAAATCGATCATTGATTAAAAAGAAATTGACAAGCCTTGTTTTACCGGGTGTTGAAGAGACTTTTGCAATCTTTTTTCGGTTCAGAATCGCATTGATGAAAGAAGATTTTCCGACGTTGCTTCTTCCGGCAAGGACGATTTGAGGAAGTCCGTCAGTCGGATATTGACTGGTTTCAACTGCGGATCTAATAAATTCAACTTTTTGAATATTCAATCAAATCATTCCTTTCTAGATACTAAAATACACGTAAAACGGCAAGTTTGAGATATAAGGTTTCTTCAGAACCAAGTAGGGTCGGGTGATCGCTTCCTTGGATCCGGAAGTCAATCATCTGCGCCACCCTTCCACTGTCGAGTTTGGCTTCTTCTAACATTTCAAAAAACAGCGAAGGGGTTAAGTAGTGAGAACAAGATGCCGTTATCAGTATTCCACCCTTGCGAAGGAGTTTCATTGCCTGTAGATTGATTTCTTTATATCCTGAATAAGCTTCTTTCAGCTTGGCCAAGGTTTTTGTGAAAGCGGGAGGGTCGAGAATAATCAAGTCAAACTGTTTCCCAATTTTCTGATAATCTCGTAATAAATCAAATACATTGGCTTGGGTTACCAAGATGTCGAGATGATTGAGTAACGCATTGCGTTCAATTTGATTGCAAGCATGTTTTGACAAATCAACGGCTTCAACACTTTTAGCTCCAGCCATTTTTGCATGAAGTGCAAATTGGCCGATATGAGAGAAACAGTCAAGAACGTCTTTGTCTTTTGCATATTTTTTTACAAGCAGATGATTGGCTCCTTGATCAAGAAACGCACCGGTTTTCTGCCCGTTGATGATATCAATGTTTAATTTGAGGCCTTCTTCATTAATAATAACTTCCTCAGGAATGCTTCCGTAGACACATCCTTTGAATAGCTCTAGTCCCTCTTTTTTTCGTACTTCAAGGTCACTTCTTTCATAGATGCCCGTCGGATGAAAAATCCGAACCAAGATTCGAATGAACATCTCTTTTAGTTTATCAACACCTAAAGATAAGACTTGGATGGATAAAATGTCTCCGTATTTGTCTACTATCAACCCTGGGACGAAATCCGCTTCACCAAATAATGCACGATAATGACTAGTGTATCCCAAATCTATTCTTCTTTGATTAGCTTGATTGATTGCCTCAAAGAAATAGTCTTCGTCAATTGTAACATCTTCTCTTGAGATAATTCGAACAAAGATCTTCGAAAGAGTATTTAAAAATCCTTTACCAAGAAAACGGCCTTCATTAGAATAGACACTGACGATGTCTCCTGAAACGATTTCACCTTCAAGACGTTTCACTTCATTGTTAAAAACCCAGGAATGACCCTGGAGAATACGGACGTCTTCAGTTGGGTTTAAAAATACTTTCGTCATATTTGCCTCTCGGTTTCATTATAATCGATTCTAGGCATTCTTTCAAGAACGTAGATTAAGAATGGTAGATGACTTCGACAATTTTTTCTGGACTGATGAGTTCAACGATTGGAATTAAATCTTCGATTCGGAAGGATTCAATCGAAGAGATTAATTCATCGATTCTCGTGTCTTTCAGGGCATATTCACTGACGAGTGCACTGGCATTTGATGTTGAGTTGAAGATTTGGACGAACTGACCGATGATTTTTCTCTTTTGAATTACAAATCGATCGTTATCCAGTAAAGATGCTTTCATCTCTAACAGCATCGATTTAATCATTGATGCGGTTTTTTCGGGAGCGGACGTTTCCGCAAACAACAATACATGCGCAAAGGTATCTTCTACGGTCACTGAGAAATCAAAGTTGTTATTAATGGCTTTTTGTTTTTGTAATTTTTTATAAAACTCGCTTGATTTTGAAAAGAAATTATCCATGAATAGCAAGAGTTTCATTTCTTCCAAAGCAAGTTCTGAAAGTTTCATTTTCGGAAGATCGAGTCGAATTCCGATCATCACAAATGAATTCATCATGTCTTTTTTAAGAGAGAGAAGGAGGGGGTCTATTTTGCCCGTTTCCGGTTCAATCAATGGAGCGACGATTTGATGGGGTCCAAACCGAAAGGTATCCATTTTCGCGTTCACGACGTTTCTGATGAAATTGATGTCGATATCACCACTAATGACAAGAAGTGCGTTCTCGGGGTGATAGAAGACGTCAAAAGCGGATTGTAAGTAGTCTGCGTCAATCAAAGAGATTGAATCGGTTGTTCCAGCAATATCACTTGATATTGGATGATGATTATACATTAGTTTCATCGTGTCATAGTAAAGAGACTGTTCAAGGTCATCTTGATACATTTGAATTTCGGATGAGATGATCTTTCGTTCTTTTTCGATTTGTTCTGCGTCAAATTCAGGATGAAATACGGTATCAAGCAATAACGTTAATGGTTCTTCAACCGGGCTTGCGGTTGTAAAATAATAAAGGGTCCTGTTATAAGTTGTATAGGCATTGACGGACGCGCCAAGTTCTGTAAAGGTTTTTGAGATGTCTTTGTCCGTATTTTCAAAAATCATATGTTCAAGAAAATGAGCTATACCATCAGGATAGCGATATTCACCGGTGGAATTTTTGACGGTGACGTCAATCGATCCAAAAGCGATTTGCAAGGAAACACTGGTCTTGACGAATCCTTTTTTTGGTAGGATACGAACATTCAGTCCATTGCTTGCGACAAATTCAACGATGGTTTCGTGAAGAGGTTCAAGATGAATTGTTTTCAACGTTGTTCCTCCTGATTCTGATAGACGTGAATCGTATCTAATGTAAGGGTGTTTGCGACACGGAAAATGTCTTCTAGATTCACTTTCATGATTTTTTCTATTTTTTCAGTTTCATCATAAGGGGACCCAAACAGTTTCATGTTCATGGCGTGTCTTCCGATGATTGCGGAAAGCGAGTCGGAACTTCTCTTGATTCTGTTCACAAGGGTTTCTTTGGCAAGAGATAATGCTTCTTCATTTAAGGTTTTCGCTTGGATTTGTTGGAGGCTAGTTTGGATCAACTGAATCGTTTTGTCTTCATCGCCTTTGGCGACGCCTGCAAAAATGACTAAAACGCCTTTGTTTCCGATATAGTTTGAAGAAATGTAATATCCGAGGTGATGCTCTTCTCTGATCGTTTGAAATAGAACAGACTGGTCGGATTCTCCAAAAAGAATGTTAAAAAGAGCCATGGCTTCCGAATCTTCATGGTTTGAAAGTATGGGGGAGCGATATCCGATTGTAATTCTCGACTGAGAAAGATCACCATGTTCAGAAATCGTCTGGGGGTTTTTGGCTTCCACAAATTCATCATCAATCCAATTTGTTTGAAGGGAGGAAGGTGCAAAGTCAAATGTCTCTTTAATGATATCGATGATTTTGTCGGCATCAATATCACCAATGACGTAGATTTCTTTTTCGTTATTCATCATCATGTCCTTGTAGGCTGTCATCAAAGTATCTGAATTGACAGCATTCAGTGAATCAAGTTCTCCTCTTGGGTTGAACTTGAACATTTCGTTTTCAAACATTTTATTTTTGAATAAGTAAAATGCATATTCTGTCTTGTCATGATAGGAAGCTTCTAAATCTTCTTTCAACAAACGGATTTCTTCTTCTACTAAATGTTTTAAAAAGGTGGCTTTTCTCAATTTTGGTCTATTAATGATCTCAGAGAGCAATTCAAATCCCTCAAAAATCAGATGTTCTGATTCATGGACATATTTAGGATTGACCATCAGCATGTCAAAAGAAACGACGCTTTGCAACCCGACTTTTTGAGTCGAGGTTTGAAGTTCGGTCGAATAAAGGTAGTCGAGTTCCCGATTGAGCAATTGTTTGTTGGGATATTTTTTGGATGCCCCAAGTAAAACTGAGCCGAGTAATGCACGCTCGTTCAAGTTTTGTTCTGCAAACGCTCCGATCATTCTTAACGAAATCCCGACGGTCTTAAATTTTTCCATCGAAACACAGGTCACACTGAGTCCCGGAAGAGAAATAGTTCTTATATTCATGCAAATCCTCCGAAAAAAGAGGATGTGGTCCACATCCTGATTTTTATTCTGCCAACTCGAGTGCGATTTTCATCATGTTTGTAAATGCGGATTGTCTTTCTTCTGCGGAAGTCACTTCGTGCGTGACCAAGGAATCGGATATGGTCAAGAGACAAGCTGCTTGTTTTCCTAGGACATTCGCATTGTGGAACAAAGCGAATGATTCCATTTCAACGGCAAGACAACCGTGTTTCTGATAGATTTCCACATGGGAGTCTTTGGCAAATCTATAAAAGACATCACTAGAGTGGATTCTTCCTTTTATGATTGGAATCGACAACTTTTTAGCGATTTTAATTATTTCATTGTCCAGTTCTTTGGAAGATTTTAAAATATGGCTTCGCTCTCCATTTTGAGCAAAGGCAAAATTAGATTCGCTCCATGCTTCTTTGACAAGCAAAGTATCGTAAAGTTTCAATTCCGGCGCATAGGCTCCGGCTGAACCGATACGGATAATTCTGTCTACGTTGTAAAAATTATATAGTTCAAACGAATAGATTCCAATTGAAGGCATACCCATTCCGGAGCCCATGACGGAAATCTTTTTTCCTTTATAGGTTCCAGTGTAACCGAACATGTTTCTAACATCGTTGAATTCAACGACGTTTTCTAAAAATGTGTCGGCAATGTATTTTGCGCGAAGTGGATCTCCTGGCATTAAAACGGTTCTTGCGATATCTCCTGGTAGGGCGTTATTGTGTGGTGTCGGCATTTATATCTTGTCCTTTCTGAAATGAAATATATTGTGAGAGCTTTTCAACGAGCTCTGGCATATCGATGGTATAGAAATGGTATTCGGTGTTCATTAGCATTCCTTTATATCTGATCAGTTGTTCATCGGGTAACATCAAAACTTCTGTCACAACGAAATCTTTTCCATAAGGAACGGAGATCGAATCACTTGGTTTAGATGAAAAGAATGTCGTACGAAAAGCTTCTAAGTAGAGTTTGTCATGTTGAATGAAAAGAGCGGAAGATTTAATGAAATTCTTCTTTCCAACTTTTTCAAGAACGGGGATGAACAAGGAGGTATCTTTGTTTTTGTTCAATAGGAATTTATTTTGGTTGATTAACATTTTTTTGGCCCGGTTGATAATCATTAGTTCCTTCAAAAAAGTATAGAAGAAAGAGATGAAAACAATCATGGAAATGCTGATCCAATTGATGATAATCTGGGCAATCCAAAATACAACAAGTGCCAAAGGAATGAAGATGACACTGTTGATGATGACTCTCGAGATTTGAAAGAGGTGCGCTTTTTTCACTGAGGCTTTTACGATGTTATATTGGATATCATTCATTCATTATGACTTCCTGACTTGCCTAAAATGAGTAAGGCACCGTTTTCGGTGCTGATCCGGGAGGCGCCGGATTCGATGAATTTGTTGAAATCTTCTAGCGAATCGCCACTATACCATGAAGCAACTAATTTATCGCCAGCATGGTCTAGAATCAGTTTCACAGTTTCAGCAGTCGTATCTGTTGACCCCAGTCTTGTTGAAGTCTTGATGAATGTTGCTTCTGATTTTGAGATGGTTTCGCTCACTTTGATGATTTCTTCAACCGACAAGTATCCTGATTCAATGATGACTTTCAAAACATGCCCTTGGCAGGCTTTTGCGATTTGATTGACTTCATCAAGGATATAGTTATAATTCCCTGATAAGACTTCGGAGATGTTTAGAACCATGTCAATTTCGTCGGCTCCGTTTAAGATGGCATTGAGGGTTTCAAACACTTTGGTTTCAACGGTGTTCCCACCATATGGAAAACCGACGACAGTACAAACAAGTACATCGGAATCACTAAGTTGCTCTTTTGCGAACTTCACGAAACAAGGATGGACGCTCACGGATTTGAAATGATATTTTTTTGCTTCTTCAAGAAGCGTGATGATTTCTTTTGTTGTGCCAACTGGCTTTAAATAAGTATGGTCAATCCATTGATTGATTTGCACGTTACGGTTCTCCTTCTAATACAGTCAGTTTGACTGAATTATCTGCATTATATATCCTAATTTAGGTGAAGTACAAATTTGAGAAAGCAAAGATATTATACTTTAAATTCACTTAGAAGTCAATTTAATCAGTGTTAAAAAGCCGACTGAAAATCAACCGGCTTTTTTTGTTTATTTCTTTAAAATATTGGCACATCTTGGGCAGAGTCCATCTTCATCAAGCTTTGGAACCACTTGCCAGCACCTAGCACAAGTCTCACCTTCGGCAGGGAAAACGTCGACGGAGAGGTCTTCGGTCTTGAAAGCACCGAATCCAATTTCCTTCGTCACAAATTCAGAGACGATGAAAATTTGTGCAAAATTGCAGTTGAGGCTTTGAAGTAAGCTTAACGCTTTTTCTTTTGGGTAGATAACAACTTTGGCATTTAAACTTTTTCCGATGATTTTACTTTCACGTGCATTTTCAAGAGCTTTCAAAACCACTTCTCTATATTCCATGAACAAATCATATCTTTCTTCGAGTTCAGGATGAAATGGGAGTACACTTGGCATGTCTAGAAGATAAACATCATCTAATTCATGACCAAGAATATACTGATAGGCTTCCGAAGTCGTATGAGGAATGATTGGAGTCAAGAGTTTTAATAGTCTGTCAAGGACGATTGAAATGACGGTTTGAACTTTTCTTCGCTCTGGATCATTCGGCTTTTCGATATAAAGAATATCCTTTGCGAAATCCAAATAGAATGAAGAAACAAAGTTCACGAAATTGCTGACCTTACGGAACACGTCATCAAAACGGAAGTCTTCGTAGGCTTCAAGAGATTCCTTCACCAGTCGGTTCGTCTTTTCAAGAATATATTGATCAATCTCATTCAAACTCTCGTATGGCAAGCCATTTTCTTTTTCGGTGAAATCAAAGAGGTTTCCAAGCATGAATTTAAACGTGTTTCTAATTTTTCTGTAGGATTCAGCGACTTGTTTGATTAAATCATCTGAGATTCTGACGTCTGCCTGATAATCGACACTGGCAACCCAAAGACGGAAAATATCGGCACCCAAAGTGTTAGCAATCTTGTTTGGATCAACGACGTTACCAAGGGACTTAGACATTTTTCTTCCTTCTCCATCTAGGACAAACCCATGGGAGACAAGTGTTTTATAGGGGCTTTTTCCCATAGTGGCAACACCGGTAATCAAGCTTGAATTAAACCATCCACGGTATTGGTCTGATCCCTCTAAATACAAATCGGCGGGGTAAGGCAGACCGCGTTCAATCATTGCGCCGTGATGTGAAGATCCTGAATCAAACCAAACATCCATGATGTCGGTTTCTTTGACGAAAATTCCATTCGGTGAATCTGGATGCGTAAATCCTTTCGGAAGTAATTCGGTTGCGGACAATGTAAACCAGGCATTGGTTCCTTCTTCTGCAAATATCTGAGCAACATGATCGATGACGGCTTTGTCGAGAACGGCAGTTCCTGCTTCTGTATAGAATGCAGGGATTGGAACTCCCCAAGTTCTTTGACGGGAAATGCACCAGGAGCCTCTGTCTTTAATCATATTTGACAGACGGACATCACCCCAGGAAGGATACCATTTGACTTCGCCAATGGCTTTTAAAATGTCTTGTTTTAGTATGTCAATCGACGCAAACCACTGAGGCGTTGCACGGAAAATAACTGGTTTTTTGGTTCTCCAGTCATGCGGATAACTATGAACAATGTGAAGTGTCTTCAACAAATAGCCCATTTCTGATAAGGCTTTGATGATTTCGTCATTACAATCATCAACGAATAATCCTTCAAAGCGTTCTCCAGCTTCTTTCATCATGATTCCTTTGGAATCGACGGGGCAGAAAACGTCTAGATTGTATTTTTGTCCTACGATAAAGTCATCTTCACCATGACCCGGAGCGGTATGAACAAGTCCAGTTCCGTCTTCCGTTGTAACATGATCGCCTAAAATAATAGGTGAGACTCTGTCGTACAATGGATGAACATAAGTCATTCCTTCCATTTCCCATCCGAAGACGGTTTGAACGATGTCGAATTTTTCAAATCCAAGAAGTTCTTTTAATTCATCGACTCTTGATTTGGCGACGACGTATAATTTTTGGTTTTCAGTTTTACAAAGTGAATATTCAATTTCAGGGCCAACCGCAATTGCCAAGTTGGCAGGAATTGTCCAAGGCGTGGTCGTCCAAATCATGAATTCAGTATTTTTTGGAAAGATATTATTGGTCGATTTCGCCGGCATCGATACATAAATGGAGGGGCTGGTAACGTCTGCATATTCGATTTCAGCTTCTGCTAAAGCAGACTCGCTTGAAGGTGACCAGTACACAGGTTTCAATCCTTTGTAGATTAACCCTTTCTCAACCATCTCACCGAAGAGTCTTACTTGCGCTGCTTCATATTTGCGGTCGAGTGTGATGTATGGATTGTCCCATTCTCCTAAGACACCCATTCGTTTGAACTGTTTTCTTTGGATACTGAGTTGTTCAAGCGCATACTCTTTACAAAGCTCACGAAAAGCGGGGATGTCAAGTTCTTTCCGATTGACTTTTTTGTCCTTTGAAAGGGCATTTTCAATCGGGAGTCCATGGGTATCCCACCCAGGAATATACGGTGCTTTGAATCCGGACATGTTTTTGTATCGAAGTACAAAATCTTTCAAGACTTTGTTGAGACCTGTTCCGGAGTGAATCGATCCATTGGCATAAGGAGGCCCGTCATGTAATACATACATCAGTCTTCCTTCGTTTTTTTCCATAATTTTGTCATAGAGATGAAGTTCTTCCCATCTCGCTTGTACAAGGATTTCGTTTTGGCCCAGGTTTCCTCTCATTGGAAAATCTGTTTGTGGCATCTGTAACGTGTCTTTGTAGTTTTTGTTTTGTTCCATATTGCATTCCTCCTAAAATAAAAAAAATCATCCTAGTCAAGGACGATTTTAACCGCGGTACCACCTTTGTTCCAGACTCATCTGGCACTTGATGCCCTTAACGCGGGACAAACGGAATGATTTACTCTTTTCAATCATTCTCTCCTAGGGGATAAACAAGAGTGTTCCGTCCAAGTTTTCACCATTCACTTGGTCTCTGCAACGGAAAACAGACTGGTTCGTGTCCTAATCGTCGATTCTATTGAATACATTATACCTAATTTCTGCCGTTTTATCAAGCAAAACAAGTGATTTATTTCTAAAGCAGTCTTTGCATGAAGGTAAGCAGCAAATAATAAAGAAAAATCCCAAGCGTAGGCGTCAAATCAAAATGGCTGATAATGATGTACCCACGGAAGATATTCAAAAATGGATCTGTGATTTTTTCAATAAATTTGTAAAACTTCGTATGGATGAGCGGCGTCCAAGTTAGTAAAATGGCTATAATCAATATGACAAAATAGACATAGAGCAGGTTGTATACGATAACGAGCAGATAATGTGCGATATCAGTCATGCTATTTTTTCTGATACTCCGCAACAAATCTCTTCAGTGTTGGACCAGCTAAATCAGTCTTTTGAGCCATGAGGTAAATCTTATCTTGAATCTTGACGACTTCTCCGTCACAAGCATACAAAACGCCCGTCAAAAATAATAAGACTTCATTTGCTTCTGAAATCAGGCAATTGTCAAAATTCAACACGATTGGTACTCTGTGCATGATGACTTCTGCATAGTCATAGATTGCAGTACTGTCTTGTACTCGGTAGAATTTTACGTCTTCTAAATCGACGTCGGTCGATTCAACAACCGGATTTTTTTTGAATAAGCTCATCTGGATTCCTCTTTCCTGAATAGAATGGTTCCCAACCGAAGGTGGGTCGCTCCTGCCAAAATGGCGATTTTATAATCTTGAGACATTCCCATCGATAAATACTCCATGGGTGCATACGCTAACTTCAAGGCTTTGATTTTCTCTTGAAGATTCCTCAAAGACTCAAATTCTTGGTAGGTTTCTTCAAGGTCCGCCCCAAGGCGTGCCATGCCCATTAACCCTACGATACGTATTTTATCATATTTTGAACAATTTTGAATAAAAGAAGTTACTTCTTCTGGAAACATCCCAGTTTTTGAAGGTTCACCCGAAATATTGACTTCAACAAAGCAATCAAGAACACTCACTCTCTCTTTTTGGATAGCCTCTGCAAGAGAGTCCCTGTCGAGTGAATGAAGAAAGTGAATCAAGTTAATGATTTTCCTCACTTTATTTGTCTGAAGATGACCGATAAAGTGCCACGTGATTTGCTCGTCCTTCAAAAGTTCGTGCTTGTCGAAAAAGTCTTGTGCCCTGTTTTCTCCGAAGTCATGAATGCCACAGGCAAGCAGTTCTCTCATTTCATCTACACCGACGTACTTCGTCGCAGCGACAATGATTTGAGCGTGAAGTTCAGACTTGATTTGTAAGACGTTGTCCTTAATCATGAAATCACTCCTTTTTCTTCGCAAGCTTATGTAGTTGATACGAAAAGATGCTAGTGACAACAACGAGATAGAAACTGAAAAGCATTTTCAAAGAGGTATTTTCAAATACAAATAGCAACAGCAAAACAACCGTGATTACATTAACGGCGTACACTGCGATATTCAACCATACTCTCAATTTATTGCTCAAAAGTCTCGACCTTCTTTTTTAATTCAAGTAACCCTTTTTCAGTTTGATTGGCATATTTTAGCGGCGTAATAGAAATCAGTCCATGATGCATTGCATAGAGGTCTGTTCCTTCAATAAACTCGTAAGGAAGAAACCGACGTCTTCCTGAATATTTCGATCCACTTTTTTTAAGATAGTAATGTTCCGTGGGGCGAAACCCTAAGTCGGTAATGACAATTCCCTTGGATTCATAAAAGTCTTTAGTGACGAAGTTGACGTTGAGTAGATATTCATTGGAAAGCAAGTCTCTGTCGAGAATGAATTTCATGACTTTATCAAATTCGCGTTCCGCAGCTTCAAAATATTTGAAATCTGCAGAAAAAGCAATGGCTTTCTTCTTCGCTTTCAAAGCTTCCATGCAAGCTCCTACAGTACCGGAGTAGACGGTATCTCCACCTACGTTGAGTCCGTCATTAATGCCGGAAACAACCAAATCTGGATCAAACTCCAGAGCATGAAGTGCAAATGCAACAGCATCAGCCGGTGTTCCTTCAACTGAAAATTGACGATCTCCGTGTTTGTGGACGATGGCTTCATCCCAAAAAATGCGAGAGACTGACGCTCCGCTTTTATGATGATGTGGTGCGACTAAAAGAACTTCTCCGTAAGGTTGAAGCAGGCGATAGAGCGTCTGGATACCTGTGGCTGAATAGCCATCATCATTCGTAAGAAGTATTTTCATTGTGGCAACTTGATTTTCTGCTCTAATCTTGGGTTTTCCTTGTAAAGGAGAATTGTTTTTCCGATAGAACCGGCAACTTCAATTCCTTCTTGAGCAAATAATTCACCAAGTTCTGATTTCGTAACTGGGCAGGTATCAAGTACAGATAATTTGATGATTTCGTTTTTGAGCAGATACTCTAACACACTTCTTAAAAGTTCAGAAGTGTATCCCGTTTTTCCAACTTGAAACACGGGTTTCAAGGACTGTCCTAGTCCTCTTAAAAAACTTTTTTGTTTTCCTGTAAGCATTGTTTATAATTTCCCTTCTATAGATATAGCGGTAGCAGGATTGCGAGTGCAATCGAGTAATAAATTGATAATGTCGTAATGTCAGAAACTGTCGAGATGAACGGACCACTCGCAACTGCGGGGTCAATTTTGAACCTTACCATCAACAACGGTACAACTGCACCAAGCGTCGTGGAAAGGATTAAAGCAATCAGAATCGAACCGCTGGTGACAAATGCTGTCATCAAAGTTAAGTGGTCAATGGTTAAGGAAACAGTAATCATGTGCGTTACCAAAATCATTCCAAATACTAAGGAACCGATGACAACTCCTTGGAAGATGCCGGTTCCAATTTCTCTCGATAAATATTTAGTAACACCTTTGAAAGACAATTCCTTCTTGTTTGTTGACAAATATCGAATCATGACGGCGAGAGATTGTGTTCCGGTATTTCCCGACATTCCTAAAATCATCGGAAGATAAATCGCGAGTCTCGCAGCCAAGATACTGGCTCCAGCACTTCCAGTCAAGCTGTCGCCAAAAAACGACAAGATGATGGAAGTTGCTAAACTTAAAAACAGATTGATAACGAGCCATGGAATTCTTTTTTTGACTCGAACCGGAAGGGTGTCTGTCTGGATGTCGACGTCGTCTCCGGCAAGTGCGGCGAATCTGGTGTAGTCTTCTGATTTTTCTTCTGAGATGATATCCATCAAATCATCGTAAGTGACAATACCGACCATGTGCATCAGTTCGTCGACAATTGGCATTGACGACTCACCATAGTCTTGCATTTTCAGGGCAACGTCTTCTTTATCATCATGAGGATGAGCAAAAATCAAATGTGTCTCCATGATATCCTCGATGGTCTCTGTTGCTCTAGCGACGATTAGTTGTTTTAGTTTTAAGTATCCTATCAAAACGTGTTTGGAAACCACGTAAAGGATTGAGATGTATTCTGTGTCCGCTGCGGTTGTGGTTACTTTTTTCATTGCATCCTTAACCGTCATTGATTTTGTCAATTCGATAAAACTATTGGACATTCTAGAACCGATTTCGTCTTCGGAATAATCCCATAATTTTTTCAGTTCAATTCTTTTCTTTGGACTCAATAAACTAACAATGTCTAAATCTTCTTCTTCACTTTCAAGATATTGAAGTAAGTCAACTGCATCATCGGTGTCCATATGGTCGATGATTTTAACTGCCAGTTGCAATGGAAGTTCTTTGATGTATTCGATGGCTTCATCCGTTTCAAGATGTTCGAAAACACCAGAAGATAAATCAATATCAATTTGACTGAATAAACTGATTCTTTCGAGCGGTTCAATTTCAACGATGGCATTTGAGATGTCATAGGAATGATATTCTTCTAATAATTCTGGGAAAGTTTCCAGTTGGAGAGAGGAGTGGATTAAATCGATGATCTCCTGTCTAAAATCACGGTCTTCATCAAACTGACGTAGTTGTTTTTCCATAGTCTCACCTCCTAAAGTAGGCTCGCAAGTAAAATACTTGCAAGTCCAAAATAGATAACTAAGGTGGTGATATCACTAATTGTGGTGATAAAAGGTCCTGAAGCAACTGCGGGGTCAATTTTTAGCCATTTCATAATCAACGGAACCAAAGCCCCGGCAAGGGTAGATACGGTCAATGCAACGGAAATTGCGAGTGCAATCACGCTTGCAAATGGCAATACTTCTTTGAAAGTTTGGTGATCCAACATCTTCATGATGATGACCATGACAAACAAGAAGGATGCGATAATGATTCCATTAACCAACCCAGTCAAAAACTCTTTCAATAGATGTTTGAATACAGAGGTTTTTGTCTCTAATTGACTCTTTGCGAAAAGACGGATGATGACGCCTAAAGATTGTGTTCCTGAGTTTCCTGCCATATTCGAAAGCAGTGGCATAAACAGCGCCAACATCGGAATCGCGGTTAGAACCCCAGAATATCCTCTGACTATCGAGGATGTAATCAAATTGATGAACAAGAGGACAAAAAGCCATGGCATTCTTTTTTTGACAGTCGAAAAAATCGTTTCATGTTCTTCGACATGAATATCGGTAACACCGGCAAGTCTTGAATAATCGGCATCTGATTCTTCATTCAAGGCTTCAACCATGTCATCGAATGACACAATTCCGAGCATCTTGAAGTTTTTATCCACGATTGGAAGCAGTAGGAAGTCATAGTTCTTCATCAGTTCAATGGCTTCTTCGTTCTTTGTTTCAGGTGTCGAAGCAATAATGTTCGTCGCCATGATTTCTTCGATTTTCATCTCAGGATGGTTTCCGGAAGAAATCAGTTCCTTTAAGGAGATAGCCCCTTCCAAATAACCAAGGTCCGTAACGTAAATATTTGAGATAAATTCAACATCAGGCGCTTGATCGACGACTTTGCGAATGGCTTGCTTAATCGTGTATGTTTTTTTGATTTCAACATAGCTCGTATTCATAATCGAGCCAACGACAGTTTCGTCAAAATTAATTAATTGTTTGATGTTGGGACGAGTGTGAGGATTGATTAAAGACAAATAGGTGGTTTGATCCTCTTTGTCCATTTCTTTGATGATATCGACGAGGTCGTCTGACTGCATTTCATTAAACACTTTAGACACTCGTGAAATTTCCATGTCCTTGATGATGGGAATGACTTCTTCTTCATCCAGTTGGGAGAGAATGCTTGCGATGCTTGAAGCATCGAATAAAAGAAAGAATTGGTTACGCTCTTCTGGCGTGAGTTCCAGTAGACAAAGACTGAGTTCAAAGTCATGAAAAGCGTCCAGTTTCTCTTTCTTTTCCTCTAAGGAAAGGTCGCTTTTGAACAGGTTGATGATTTCTAAAGTCAAGGTTTCTAAATCTTCGAATTCTTTGCTCATAGCTATCCCTCCTTTTACAAGAAATTGTACCATTTATGAACCGAATATTCAATCCATTTATGAAATAAAAGAGCTCGCTCCCATACACTTCAGGAAACAAGCTCTCATGATTCTTTTTATATTGATTTTCCTTCAGAAAGAACAGCAAAGTTCATTCTTTATTTTTTGAATCTTTCTTTAAGCCAAGAAGGAATTTGAATATCTTCTTTTTCTTCTGGTTCTTGCTTAATTGGAATATCAATTTCTTTTTGTTTCTTGTTTTTTTTCTTTTCTTCCTTTTTAGAAAGAGGCTTTTTAGGTTCGAAAACTTGTTCGATTTTTGGTTCTTCAACCTTACGCTCTGTTGCACGATTGAGCGTTACATCTTTGAAAATGGGATCTTCGCTGAATCCAGTTGCGATGACGGTAACAATGATTTCATCTTGCAAATCGGAATTGATTGCCGATCCATAGATGACATTGATATCGGTTGTAGAAGATTTTTGGATTTCTTCGATGATTTCATTGATTTCATAAAGAGAAGCGTTGTATCCTGAAGTGATGTTTACAATCGCATCGGTTGCGCCATTGATGGATGTTTCCAAAAGCGGGCTTCTGATAGCGTTTCTAGCAGCTTCAATACCACGGTTTTCGCCTTCTGCGATACCGATGCCCATGAGAGCAGTTCCTTTGTCTTTCATGACGGTTTTAACGTCAGCGAAGTCAACATTGACAACGCCTGGCACAGCGATGATTTCAGTGATGCCTTGAACACCTTGTCTCAAAATGTTATCAACTTCACGGAATGCATCTAAATATGGTGTATTCTTGTCGACGATGTATAAAAGCTTGTCATTTGGAATGACAATCAATGTATCAACATAAGGTTTCAGTTCTTCAAGACCTTGAAGTGCAACACTTGCGCGTTTTCTTCCTTCAAATCCAAAAGGCTTCGTTACGATACCAATGGTCAGACATCCCATTTCTCGAGCGACTCTAGCAATGACTGGAGCTGCACCGGTTCCGGTACCTCCACCCATTCCAGCAGTGATGAATACCATATCGGTATCTGCGAGAAGGTCTCTGATTTCGTCTTCGGATTCAAGTGCTGCTTTTCTTCCAACGTCGGGGTCTGCACCTGCGCCAAGTCCTCTTGTCAGCATTTTACCAAGCTGCAAGCGAACATCCGCTTTGGATAGTTTCAAAACTTGGGCATCGGTGTTCATAGCCACAAATTCGACACCTTGGACATCGTTTTCAATCATCCTGTTGATTGCGGAACCTCCTCCGCCTCCAACTCCAATGACTTTGATGCTTGGCTTTTGATTAAACTTATCATTAATGTCAAACATTGTTTTCCTCCCAAGTGTAGATGGTTGCCTAAAAAAGTCTTTTAGACTTCTTTTCATTAATTATACGGAATAATGATAGATAATTCAATATGATTTGCATATTTATCTCGATAATTCGAGAGAATGGCTCTATTTTAACGAAGTTTGAGGACTATTGCAATTTTCCATAGTACTCTTCGAAAAAAGTTTTCTTAAAATCCAAGAGTCGATCGGACTTGATTGCTTCTCTAATGTTCTTCATTAAGTTCTTCAAGAAATAGAGATTATGGTATGTTACAAGCCGTAAACCAAGAATTTCCTGAGCCTTAAAGAGGTGACGAAGATAGCTTTTTGTATAAGTCTTGCAGATGGGACAGTCGCAGTTCGGATCGAGTGGCGACATGTCACTTTCGTACGTTTTGTTTTTAATCACTATTTTTCCAAGAGACGTCATCGCAGTTCCATGTCTCGCGATTCTTGTTGGAAGAACACAGTCAAACATGTCGATTCCGTGAATCGCTCCATTGACTAGGTCGTCGGGTGAACCGACACCCATCAGATAACGGGGTTTGTCAAAAGGCATCAAAGGATTTAAGAATGCTAGCATTTCTAGCATTTCTTCTTTGGTTTCTCCGACGGAGAGACCTCCAATTGAATAGCCAGGAAAGTCGATTTTTACCAACTCTTCTATGGAATGCTTCCGCAAATCTTTAAAGGGTCCGCCTTGAACAATTCCAAATAAGGCTTGATCCTCCGGGAATTGATGAACATCTTTTCCTCTTTTTGCCCAGCGGATGGTTCTATCAACAGATTCTTTCATATACTCGTAATCAGAATAAAATGGGGGGCATTCGTCAAAACTCATGATGATGTCTGCGCCAAGATTATTTTGAATTCGAATTGAATCTTCAGGTGTAAGGTGAAGCAGTTCACCAGAAAGATGATGTCGAAATTCAACGCCTTCTTCTTTGATCTTTCGTATCTTAGAAAGAGAGAAGACTTGAAATCCGCCTGAATCTGTCAAGAGGGCTTTGTCCCATTTCATAAACCCACGGATTCCTCCGTGTTGTTTGATGATGTCATCCCCAGGCTGAAGCCAGAGGTGATACGTATTTCCTAGAATGAGTCCATCACTGACTTCATTTATTTCAGAAACGTCGAGGGTTTTAACGGTTGCCTGCGTTCCCACAGGCATGAAGATAGGCGTTTCATAGTCTCCGTGAGGTGTATGTAAAACACCACATCTGGCACCTGATTGCTTACAGATATGGGTTAGTTCAAATCCAAAAGGCATCGTTATAAAATCGTTCCGTATACTTCTCCGCCTACGGCAGCGGCATTTCCTTCGTCAGTATCAATGTGCATTGCTGTTGCGAAGTCTCCTCTTACGCGGATGACGACATCTCCAAAAATGGTTGAACGTTCTGGAGTGACGATTTTCACTTCAACGATTTGTTTGTCCTTAACGCTATATTTTTCAGCATCTTCAGGCGTCAAATGAATATGGCGTTTTGCGATGATGAGACCTTCTTTCAGTTCAATTTCGCCCATCGGACCTACGATTTTGCAAGGAGCGCTTCCTACAGTGTCTCCCGATTCGCGAATTGGAGCACTGAGTCCGATGCTTCTAGCGTCGGTTAAAGATATTTCAACTTGTGTCGCCTTTCGAACGGGACCAAGGATTGAAACACCAGAGAGTTCTTTTTTGGGTCCAACGACGGTAACGCGCTCATTGGAAGCGTATTGTCCTGGTTGAGACAATGCTTTTTTGAATGTTAACTGTGCACCTTTTCCAAATAGTGTCTCTAAATCATTTTGAGACAAGTGGACGTGGCGTGCGGATACTTCCACCAATACTTTTCTTTCCATGTAAAATCCTCCAAAGAATGTTGAAATGTCACCGTTATTTTACATCTTTTTGTTCTTTTTTACAATTCAAATCGTGTTTTAATTGTTTTTTGACTTCAGTTTGATATAATAGTATCGCAATCGCAGTTCGTAACCATCCTGCGTAATCAAAACTAGGAGGCTTTCATTTATGAGTAACGAGTTACTGTGGCTAATTTTCGCCATAACTAATTTTGTCTTGATGATTGGCATGTATAAACTGTTCGGAAGAGTTGGAATCTTCGTCTGGATCGGAATTGCAACCATCATCGCCAATATTCAAGTCATTAAGAGCATCGAACTATTTGGAATGAGTGCTACGCTTGGAAACATTATGTATGGAACCATCTTTTTAGGAACCGATGCTTTAAATGAAATCTACGGCAAGAAACAAGCTAAAAGAGCTGTATTTATGGGCTTTTATGTATTAATCGCAACTTTGATTTTAATGCAATTGATGCTGCTCTTTATCCCTGGACCCTCTGATTTTGGACAAGAACCTCTGTCGATCATATTTGGCTTTTGGGTAAGACTTATTATTGGATCGCTCGCGGCGTTCCTTGTATCTCAGTTATTGGACGTTACTCTATTTCAATGGATTAAATCGAAATTACCAGCAAACAAATGGCTTTGGGTTCGAAACAACGGATCTACGATTTTGTCTCAAGCGATTGATACGTTAATTTTCGTTCCAATTGCTTTTTTGGGGACAATGCCTTTTGAGACTGTTGTTGAAATCGCGATATCGACCTATATCATCAAGATTATGGTTGCGGTTTTGGATACCCCTTTCCTCTATGCAATGAAACGAATCAAACCTTTAGAATTATTTAGTGACTTAGGCTGAAAAATCAGCCTTTTTTTATACAATAAAAGAGGTTCATAAACACATTTCTCCCTTTGTGCTTATGAACCTCTTTTCAATTGACTTCGAAACAAATAAACTCAAAAGAACAAGTTCCTTTCAGTGGGTTTGATTCATTGGGTAAAAACTAATGTTGTTTATTTTGTTGCGACTGTAAAGCAGTAATGGCTGCAACCGCTACGATGTCTTTGTAGGAGCAACCTCTTGATAAATCATTGACGGGTCTAGCAAGGCCTTGTGTGATTGGGCCGTATGCATCCGCATGAGCCAGTCTTTCGACAAGCTTATATCCGATATTGCCTGCTTGTAAATCAGGAAAAATCAGAACATTGGCATGTCCAGCGACATTGCTGTGAGGTGCTTTTTGTTTTGCTACTGCAGGAACTATCGCTGCGTCTAGTTGCAATTCTCCATCCACTTTTAAGTTTGGATATTTTTCTTTTACAATGTTTGTAGCTGTAACGACTTTGTCAACAAGTTCTCCGCTCGCGCTTCCAAAGGTTGAAAAGGAAAGCATGGCGACTCTTGGCTCTTCTTTTGTTAAGTAATCAAAAGATTTCGCTGTTTGAATTGCGATTTCAGATAATTCCTCCGCATTCGGATTGACAACCAATCCGCAATCAGCAAATGCATACTCATGGGCACTAACGCCTGTGGCGTTTGGAATATCCATGAGAAAGAATGAGGAAACAAGCTTCACGTTGGGAGCTGTTCTCAATATTTGTAGTGCAGGCCTTAAAACATCACTGGTCGAAGTCATGGACCCAGCGACCATTCCATCTGCGTCAAGATTTTTGATCATCAATACACCAAAATAAATCGTGTTCAAGACCAGTTTGTCTGCTTCTTCTTGAGTCATTCCTTTGGATTTGCGCAACTCAAAAAGGATTGAGGAATAGGTACTCAACTTAGTTGATTGTTCAACAACGATGACTTTGATGCCATCTCGTTGCAACTTCGTAACTTCATCGTTTATGTCTCTTTCATTGATTAAAACGATGATGTTCGCGATTTTTTGAAGATGAATTTCTCTCGCAGCGTCAATCACTCGTACGTCTTTTCCTTCAGCGAGGACAATGGTTTGAACGTTTTCTTTTGCTTGATTCAAGATTCGATCTAGTAGTTTCAAATTCATCACCGCTTCCGTTAGCTTAACATTTCGTAATGTCCATCAGTTTGAATCGAATCAACGATTCCTGCAATACATAGCTCAATCGGTGCATATTGACTTTTGGCTTTCGTAATCATTCTGGCAGATCCGCCTTCATTTAAAATGATTACAATATCGCCTACACCAGCGCCAACGCCATCCACTGCCAACATTTCATTCCCAAAAGGAACGAGTAATTCGTCAAGTGGTTGAACAAATAACAGTTTTTTTCCTCGAAGCATTTCGTTTTTATGTGTTGAAACCAAGGTTCCAACGACTTTAGCAAGTTGCATAATACTCACCTCTTATTTGATGATTCATTAAATGCAGTGGATACTATCAATGATTCCGGCAATTCCGGCATCTGCGCATGCGGTAGGAATGGGGAGATTCATTGCCCCTTCTTTGCTCGTTGAATAAAATACGTACTCACCGACGCCTGCTCCAAAACGATCTGCGGCAACAATCGGTGTTCCTAGTGATTCATATTTTGTATTGACTGGTTGAATCACTAGGAGCGTTATACCTTTTAAGTCTGGAACTTTTACCGTAGAAGTAACCATACCAATAACTCTAGCTATTTGCATAATATCACTCCTTTGAAATGACTAATCGTTTTTCGATGTCTAAAATGCTCTTGATTCTTTTTAGGTTTCTTTCGCCTTCAAATTTGGTTGTTAAAAAGACTTTGACGATTTCTTTGACAACGCCTTCTCCTACGACAAAACTTCCTAAAGTCAAGACGTTTGCGCCATTGTGTTCTCTACTATTGTGTGCGGTATAAATTTCATTTGCACACGCTGCCAGTACGCCAGGTACTTTGTTTGCCATCATTGCGGAGCCGATTCCGGCACCGTCAACCATGATTCCAAAATCACACTTGTTGGACGCCACTGCGCGCGCAACTAAGAAAGCATAATCTGGATAATCACACCTGTTTGTATTAAAGGTACCAAAATCTTCATACTCGATTTTCAAGTCTTCCGAAAGGTACTTTTTGATTTTTTCTTTTAATGCAAATCCTCCATGGTCACTACCAATCGCAACTTTCATTATTTTGACTCCTCTTTGTTTTTACTGAAGACGTTTTTGCCTTCAATGTCAACGTAGTCAATAATCGCCATGATGGTAGAATCCACTGGTTTGTTTTTAGTCAACTCTGTTAATCTTCCGGAACTTCCACTAACTACTAATACAAGTTCTGAGTATCCGGCTCCAACAGCGTCAATCGCTACTGCAGGCTTGCCTTCGTCTTGAAATGTGACGATGTTGACGGGTTGAACAACCTGCATCTTTAAACTGTTCATACTTGGATCCTTTTGTGTACACACAACGGTTCCAATTATTCTAGCTGCATACATATGATTTCCTCTTTTCTAGACATTAATAAGTGCCTGTCGTCGGTTTTGTACCTTTGACAATATTAATTCCTGAACTTGTTCCAATTCTGTTCGCACCTGCAGCAATCATAGCTCTTGCTGTCTCAGTGTCGCGAATTCCACCAGAAGCTTTCACACCCATTTTCGGACCAACGACTTCGCGCATCAGTTTGATGTCAGCGACCGTTGCTCCACCGGTGTTAAATCCAGTAGATGTTTTTACAAAATCTGCTCCTGCCATTTTAGCAATGGTACAAGCTTTGATTTTTTCTTCGTCGTTTAACAAAGAAGTTTCCAAAATAACTTTGACTATTGCACGACCTCTGCACGCAGAAGTGACGCCTTCGATGTCTTTTTTAACGGTGTTCCAATCGCCAGATTTTAATGCACCGATATTGATAACCATATCGATTTCATGGGCGCCATTCTTTAATGCATCGTAAGTTTCATCAATTTTCGCTCTTGTCGAAGATGCCCCTAATGGGAAACCAACAACACAGCAAGTGAGAACACCGCTGCCAGCTAAAAGACGAGAAACAAGCGTTACATAATGGGTATTGATGCAAACGGATTTGAATTTGTATTCAATCGCTTCTGCACATACCTTTCTGATGTCTTGTTCGGTTGCTTCGGGTTTTAGCAAGGTGTGATCGATGAGGGAAGCGATGTCATTATTGTTAAAAGCGGCAACTGTGGTAGCTCCGTTATTTTCTGTTGCAATCTTACGATATATTTCTTCAGCAATCTTATCGATAAGTTTATCTAATTCCATAGTTTCAACTCTTTTCAATTTTTAATTTTATTACATTAATCCTTTGATGAGTTCTTCAACATCGTCATGGGGACTTGGGATGACATGGGAAGATACAAGTTCACCAACGCGGCGAGCTGCTTCAGATCCTGCTTCAACGGCTGCTTTCACTGCGCCTACGTCTCCGCGGACCATCATAGCGACCAAGCCTGAACCTGATTTTTCTTTTCCAATCAATCTTACATTGGCTGCTTTTACCATGGCATCAGCGGCCTCGATTGCGGCTACAAATCCTCTTGTTTCAATCAATCCTAATGCTTCTTTCATTTTATTGCCTCCTGTATCATTGAATTTTCAATGTTTGGTTTATTTTGAATCCTTTAATGATTTTAGTAATTCTTCTACATCGTCATGTGGTCTTGGAATGACATGTGATGAAACCAATTCGCCAACTCTACGAGCGGCTTCTGATCCAGCTTCAACTGCGGCTTTCACTGCGCCTACATCTCCGCGAACCATAACTGCGACCAAGCCTGAACCTGATTTTTCTTTGCCAATCAATCTTACGTTAGCTGCTTTGACCATTGCGTCTGCGGCTTCAATTGCGCCTACAAATCCTCTTGTTTCAATTAATCCAAGTGCTTCTTTCATTTTCTTTCCTCCATTGAGTGTTTTATTTTTTTGATCCAATTTCCGTTATTTTGTTTCTTTGGTTGCTTTTACTAATTCTTTTGCGGGTTGTTTCAATAGTTCTTCTACGTCGTCGTGAGGGCTAGGGATTACATGTGATGAAACCAATTCTCCAACTCTACGAGCGGCTTCTGATCCTGCTTCAACTGCGGCTTTGACTGCGCCTACATCTCCGCGAACCATAACTGTAACTAAACCTGAACCAGATTTTTCTTTGCCAATCAATCTTACATTGGCTGCTTTGACCATTGCGTCAGCGGCTTCGATTGCGCCAACGAATCCTCTTGTTTCAATTAATCCTAATGCTTCTTTCATTTTAATGTTCTCCTTTCTTTCTTATTTTATAAAAGTGTTTGTAACATTTCTTTGCTAATTCTTGGAATGACTGCTGTATGTGCTAGTAATCCGTCATCTTGGCTAGCGTCGATGGCTGCATCAACAGCTGCCTGAACGCTACTAACGTCTCCTGTCAAGATGGTGAATGCTTTTCCACCGAGTCCTCGTCCTAATCTAATCTCTAAAAGTTCAACATCGGCAGCTTTGACTGCAGCGTCCGATATTAAGACGGCGGTTGCAAGGGAGTACGTTTCAATAATACCCACAGCGCCTTTTGGAATAATCTCAGTCGTGCAACTGAGAGCGGAAAATACTTGTTCGTGGATATTGGCAATGACGATGTCTTTTACGAGTGACTTTCCAGCGACTTTCGCGCCAACTTCGATGGCGCTTTTGACAGCGGATACGGCCCCGCGTACCATAACGACATATTTCCCAGGACAAGATGCATAAGCGGCGATTAATTTTACTTCTGCGGTTTTAATGATTGCATCTCCTGCTTCGATACCTCTTGCAATACTGTTCAGTTCAATCATACCTAATGCTTCCATATCGCTACCTCCTTATGCATGGATTTCTATAGAATCGTTTGTGACATTTGTGACTTTCCCATTTATGCTCGCATGAATGTTCGCACCGAGTAAATCTCCACAACTTGCAATTAGTGTTCCTTTGGCGACGGTGTCCCCTACTTTTACTAAAGAGGATGCCACTGCGCCTATATGTTGTTTCAATAAGATTTTTACAGAGTTGGTTTGATAGATAGAGTGGTCTAGAGGAGCTGGGACGTCATAGTCCGAAAGCTCAAGTCTTGCGATGAGCCTTTTGGTCGGTACGAGTTTGCTTTCTCTTAATGGGTCTACTTCATAAGGAACAATCTTTTCGGTTTTAGCGCCTTTTTTGAGCAAACTTTGTTTGACCATGTTGGTGATTTTCCCTGGATCTAAATCCATGGGGCAAGCATACAGGCTACAAAGTTGACAATCGCAACAGGATACAACCGATGAAATTGCGCCTAAGGCGCTTGGGTCTTCGTTTGCAAGTCCTCTCATGACTTTATGCGGTTCGGTATTGTTTCCGATAATGTATCTGGGACACATTTCGGTACAATAACTGCACTGGCAACAGATGGCTTTTGTCAGTTGCAAGTCCGTTTGTGTTTTACGAGTTTTTTTTGCAATAAGATAATGGTCGTTTGGTAAGATGATGATTGCACTTGTGAGTTTCGTTACTGGGGCGTCCCAGTCCTCTTCGACGTGTCCCATCATGGGTCCACCGACGATGATACTGTAATTTTGGATGTCCGTAGGTCCTTTACAAGCGATAATCAATTCTCTAAAAGAGGTTCCTATCGGTACAATCAAGGTTTGAGGTAATGCGACTGCACCAGTGACGGTGATGACTCTTTCAGTCACCGGAACGTTTCTTGCAATGTTGATTGCAGTCAATACATTGATGACTACGGCACCAACATCAAGCGGAATGCCCATTAGAGGAACGACTCTTCTTGTGACTTCATAGACGAGTTGCTGTTCATCTCCTGCTGGATAATAGTCTTTGATGATTTTTACTTCGATTTGATCGTCGTTTTTGACGAGATTCTTTAAATTTTGAATCGCGGACTTATGTTTTCCTTTGAGACAAATGACCCCTTTTTTCGCTCCAGTTTGAGCAAGGGCAATCTTTAAGCCTGAAACGACGTCTTCCCCATAAAATTCCATTAATTGTTGATCCACTCTTAAAAGCGGCTCACATTCAGCCCCATTGATGATGACGATTTCAGGGTGACTGTTCAGTTTCACATGAGTAGGGAATCCAGCTCCGCCGGCTCCAACAATTCCTGCTTCTTTGATTCTTTCAATAATGCTTTGAGCCATGTCATTCACTCCTCACTTTAACGGATTTATACAATTCTGAATGCACCTGATAATGTACATCTTCTGATTCTAGAAAAACTTCTTGCGGAGGTTAATCCTTCGCCAGTTGGGGTTGCGATGGTTAAGGTTGTAAAGCCTTCTCCTTCAATACCTAATGCTGCAAACGAAGGGGCGTTTTTAACAAAGATGGATGTGTCTAGAGCACGAGCCGCTTTGGTTAAATTCGATACGCTCTCTGAATGCATCATTGCAGAATGACGGTTTCCGTTTTCTGCGATGACGGCCTTTTCAATGGCTTCATCGATGGAGTAGACCCGAACGATTCCAAGAACCGGCATCAACATTTCAACGGTCACAAAGGGATGATTTTCTGTGACTTCAGCAATGATTAGTCGAATGTCTTGTGGCGCGGAAATCTTACATGCTTTCAGAATCTCTGTTGCAGGTTTTCCAACATACTTTCGGTTGACGACGGTCTTTCCCTCTGGGCTTGTTTGAAATACTTCTTTTGTGACGATATCGATTTCATGGCGTTTGAGTTCATAAGAGCCATTTTTAATGATTTCATTTCTGAATTCTGTGAATACGCTGTTTAAGACAAAAGCCTCTTTTTCGGCGATGCAGATGATGTTGTTATCAAAGGATGCACCGCGGAATACGTCATTGGCTGCTTTCTTGATGTTTGCAGATTCATCGACGATGACAGGCGGGTTTCCAGGCCCTGCAGCGATGACTTTTTTACCACTTTTCATCGCGACGGACACGACTCCTTCTCCGCCGGTAACAACCAAGATTCGAATGTCTTTATGCGTCATGATGACTTTTCCAGTTTCTATGGTTGGATTGAGAGGGGCCGTCAATAGTTCTTTAGGTCCTCCTGCATTATGAATCGCATTATTTAAAAGAGAGATTGATTCAGATGTTACTCTTTTTGCACTTGGATGAGGATTGAATACAACTCCGTTTCCGGCAGCAACCATTGATATGCTATTGTTAATGATGGTCGAGCTTGGATTGGTGGATGGTGTAATAGATCCGATGACACCATAAGGTGCCATCTCAACTAAGGTCATTCCATCGTCTCCTGTATAAGTCACTGCATGCAAGTCTTCGGTTCCTGGTGTTTTTTCTGCGGCTAAGACATTTTTGATGATTTTGTCTTCTACTCTTCCCATTCCGGTTTCTTCATAAGCCATAATCGCTAATTTTTCAGCGTTTTCAAGGCTTACTTTACGCATGGCAGCAATAATCTCATTTCGCTTTTTCATTGAAAGTTTCATCAATTGCTTTTGAGATTCTTTTGCGGCTTGGATCGCGTCTTCGACGCTTTCATAGACGCCAAGATACTTTGAATTCGTTGCTTTGACCGGAGTTGGAGATGGTGTAGGTTCATATGTTGACGTTGATTTTGGATTGTTTCCGTATTTTTGTTCCATTTCAGCCGTCAGTTTTTTGATGAGATCGTTTGTGCTCATTTTTTTGCCTCCTCAATAAATACAACTTTAATCTTGTATTCGCTTAATTTATCTTTTGCAAGCGGGGTCACCACTTGTCTTCTGTCAAGTTCGAGTGTTTTAATTCCTTTTTGTTTTAGTCCAATCACATAATTTTCCGTAATCAATTCAGTTTTATCAATTTTTGAGTAAGGTGTATCTTGAATGTTTGTGACTGTAATGCCCATATTTTGGATTGAAGTCACAATAGTTGAGATTTTATTAAATACGACTGGATTGGAGTTTAGGACGAAAATGATTTTTTTATTTGTCATCAGTGCATTCAGTAGAATGTGATTGACTTCTTCTGAATCATCGGTTTCAACGATGGCTTTCATTTGAGAGACTTTTGCTCCTATAAGAAGGATGGTTTCAACAGATTCCAGTGTGAGCATGAACTCTTTGCTTTTTAAGTCGCTTGTTATACAGTGGATGTATCCGTTGTCGTCAAGATGGTGTAATTTAGAGAACTCTTCGCTTGAACTCAAATACAATTTATAGTCTTTGTAATGTTTCAAGATGAATTCATAATAGTCTTTAAAACCTAAAGTACTATGGGGGATCAATATGAGACATGATTTACTTAATTTGTTCGATGTCGCTACTGTGCTGTTAGAAGATGATGGCTTTAATTCTAATTTGCCTAGCAAGTTTTCTGTCACAACTTTTGCGAGTTTATCGAGATTATTGATTTCCATGTTTCACACTCCTTCCATAGTTAGATTCTATGATTCATTATTTTCCGTTTAGAATATCATTGATTTCAATAAAGGTTTGAGGATTCAAGCTGGCTCCTCCGATTAAGAACCCTGAGACACATTGTGCAAGAGCCAAATCTTTTACATTGGTGGAAGTGACACTTCCACCGTATAGCAAGGGAATGTTTTTGCCAATATCGTATCCATATTCATCTATCAAGTAGTTTCTTAAAAACATATGTACTTCTTCCACTTGGGATGGGGAAGCCGTTTCTCCGGTTCCAATCGCCCAAATCGGTTCATAGGCGATAATGACTTTAGATCTTTCAGAATCGGCAAGAAGAGATAATCCTTCTTTGATTTGATCTTTTAAAAATTGTTTGTAATCTTCTTTGTTTCTTTGTTCAAGTTTTTCACCGATGCATAAAATCGGTTTGATTTGATTTTGAATGCATGCTAGAACTTTCTTAGATGAAAATTCATTGCATTCGTAGAAGATATTTCTTCTTTCGGAGTGACCGACAAGAGCGTATTTACAGCCAAAGTCTCGCGCCATGGAAATTGATACTTCTCCGGTAAAAGCCCCACTATCTTTTGGATAGAAATTTTGAACGCCATAAAGAATTTTGCTGTAACGAAGTTTATTCTCAAATAAGTAAAGGTAGGGGCTTGGAGGGATAATGACAACTGTGTTTTTTTGTCCAAAATCATGGTTGACGGTCTCATCTAGAAAAGTAGTCACTTCTTGTTTTGTTTTATTCATTTTCCAGTTACCGACTACAAGAAAGTCTTGGGTTTGAAGAACGCTATTGATGATTTCTTGTCTTACGATCTGTTCAATATCCGTTTTATTCATGATTGAACACTCCTTATTTTAAAATCTTTTTTTCTGAGCCTCTTAACACAAGTTCTGTTTCAAGCAGCACTTCTTTGATTGATTTGCTTTTGACTTGTTTTCTGTCTATTAGGTCAAATAACATTTCAGCCGCAACTTCTCCCATCAGATCCGTGGGTCTAGATACGGTCGAGATATGAAGATTCATAATCTCGAACATATCAACATCATCAAAACTAATAAATGCCATATCTTTTGGAATCGATAGATTATTTTCGATTAATGCTTTTACGCAACCGAGAGCCATCATGTTATTTGCTGCAAAAATTGCGGTAGGTCTTTTTTCGAGTTTTAATATTTTTTTAGTGATTTCATATCCGCTTTCTAATTTGAAATCACCATAGAATACGTAGTCTGGATTGACTTTCATATTATTGCTTCGCAATGCGTTTTCATATCCATAAAAACGTTCACGGCCAGGTTTTGAGGACATGGGACCTGAAATAATAGCGATATCGGTGTGACCTTCATTGATAAAGGCGTTGACTGCATCGAAAGCTCCTGATAGGTTGTTCACAAAAACGGAGTTGAAATGTGAGATGTTGATTCCTCGGTCTAATAAAACAACGGGAACGCCTAAATCTTCAAGCTGATATAAATACTTTGAATTATAACCAACTTGGTCTGTTTTTGGGGTAATGATGAGGCCTACGATATTGTTTGTTTTAAATAGATAAAGATATTTTAACTCCTTTTCGAGTTGTTCTTCAGTGTTGCATACAAGCAAACTTGCAGAATATTTATCAGCGACTCTTGAGATTCCTTTGATGACCTCACCAAAAAAAGGGTTTGATATATCTGGAATAACAATGCCAATGATATTAGCTTTTTGAGTGGAAATCGATTGACCTAATAGTTTGTCGTCCGTTGCGAGTTCACCATAAGCTTGTAAAACGAGATCTTTTGTTTCTTCTTTAACGTAACCACTTTGATTCATAACCCTGGAAACAGTAGCTACTGATACGCCAGCTTTGACTGCAATGTCTTTATTTTTAACCATTTATTACACCTCGTCAATACAATAGGAAATTTTCTTTCATATATATAGGCCATTTTCTTTGATTATAAACGCTTTCATTTGCATTGTCAATCAAAAATATGAAATTATTTCAATAATGTGTAATTTAATTACATATCAACGATTTTTATTACATCTTTTGAGAAACGGAATTAAACGAATTCACTTTTAATTAAAAAAACTGGAATTTCAACATTCCAGTTTCGATTAATATTCTTTATTATAAACAATATGAACTAATTAATTTGATATTCTTATACTGATAGAGCCATTAAAATATCAGCATCGAATCTCCAAATGAAAAGAAACGATATTTTTCTTTGATAGCTTCTTCATAGGCATGCATAATGATATCTTTGGATGCAAATGCACTGACAAGCATCATTAAGGTCGATTTTGGAAGATGGAAATTCGTGATTAAAGCGTCGATGGCTTTGAATGTGTATCCGGGATAAATGAAGATATCGGTAAAACCGGAATCACTTTGAAACGATCCAAACTTCTTAAAAATAGTCTCAAGGGTCCTAGTAGTGGTTGTGCCAACTGAAATGATTCTTCTGTTTTCTGTTTTTGCTAGGTTTAATTTTTGAGCAACTTCAGAAGACAAAGAATAAAATTCGCTATGCATTTTATGCTTGGTGACGTCTTCAACGCTAACAGGACGAAAAGTTCCTAATCCGACGTGTAGCGTCAAGTAGTAGATTTCAATTCCCTTTGCCTCTAACTCATTTAATAGGTCTTTTGTGAAGTGCAGACCGGCAGTTGGTGCGGCTGCGCTTCCCAACACTTTTGAATATACCGTTTGGTAACGGTCTTTTTCAATTAATTTTTCGTGAATATAAGGGGGAAGAGGCATTTCTCCTAATTGATCAAGAATTTCAATGAATATTCCTTCGTAAATCATTTCGAAATGACGGATTCCTTCTTCACCTAGTTTTACACACTTTGCCTTTAGTAATCCATCACCAAAAGAAATGATATCGCCTAAGTGTACGCGTCTAGCGGGTTTTACAAGAGTTTCCCACATATTTTTACCAAGTTCAGTAAGCAATAGAACTTCAATGGATGCTTGGGTCGATTGTTTTTCACCGATTAATCTCGCTGGCAGAACTTTTGTATCGTTTAGAA
>Ga0268280_1000198_pt1 | contig 57432 bp, 47 predicted proteins | sample saktaG_9_FD_190139 | JGI IMG/M metagenome (GOLD analysis project Ga0268280, IMG submission 190139) | Saline water microbial communities from Sakinaw Lake, British Columbia, Canada - sak_2011_5_24_40m | ecosystem: Environmental > Aquatic > Non-marine Saline and Alkaline > Saline ...
AACGGTTCAGGAAAATCAATGCACACAAACTTGTTGCAGAAACTATTGACCAAACAAAATTAAAATCAATGCCTAGGTTACGGCATGTCGCTTAACAGATATTTACACAACTATTGACATTAACTCTAAATTCTATTCAATAGACGAAGATAATTCTACGTAATAGAACATCATGTGCCTATCAAATACAAGGAGAATTATCTCCTTTCTTATACTTCTCATCGTCATTCCAGCTTCTCTATCGAAAAGCACAAATAAGAATTATGTGAAGGAATACGATTGGGGAGTTGTCCAAACTGAAGATCTAGGCAATTCATTGCTGCTCCATATTACATTAGGAAGACATACGGCATTTCAAAAAAGACCACCATCAACCAATCTTCAATCAGATCCTGATTTGTATGATGTGCTGTATTCCTTTTTCCTGGCACTGCCGCCCCATGTTGCCATTTCCCTCAAAGTACAGTCAAGGAAACAAACTCCACGCGGAGCGGTCAAACTTCAAAAAGTAAAAAGCTATCAGGCAGATTCAGATTCGTCAATTATTCATACAGTCTATGAGGAAGATGTTACCCCTGCAGTAGTCCCCTGTCTTCTTGAGGGATATTCCTGGTATAGAGGTTATAAACTTGCCAGAATAACAGTCAACCCGTTCATAGCTCAGAGCAATATGATCTATGAGCTCTCTTCTATGGATGTACTGGTACAATATGAAATGATCCCCCAGGCTGGACTGAAAACGTCTCAACCACAGAGAGGATCGATAGACGAAACCGTATCAAAGATCGTCGTGAATGACGGAGACATTGCTGCGCTGCCTACTACCGCACTGACTTGGATTGATAGTACGAAAGATTGGATTCCCGCTAATAACAAAGCGATAAAACTTTCCATTGCCAGCGATGGGATATATCGATTAACCTATGATTCTCTGAAAGCAATATCGCAGGACATTGATAATCTTGATCCAGCATCTTTGAAACTTGTGAATCGAGGCAAAGAGATGCCATTGTTTCTTCATCAATCACATGCTTCAATATTTGGACCAGGTGACTATGTGGAATTTGCCGGGTTGATGAATTACGGCCGGCAAGATTATCGTGCGATTCCCAAAAATACCCTTGATGAATACCCGCAATATTTAGATAAATATACGGACACATCATGTTATTGGCTTACGTGGGGCGGAGTTGCAGGGCTACGCATGGATTCTCTTTCGGTTTATGGCTCACCGATCGATACACTGGTCTCATATACAGAACAAGTGCATATCGAAGAAGACCATGATATCCGCTATTGTGATGGAAATAATATTTTCCTGCGTCAAGATCCATTATGGACTTCGGGGGACATGTGGGGATGGGATGGTTTTACTGCAGGAGATCGTTTTGATGTCAATTTCAGGGCAAGTAATATCGCCTCTTTAGGAGATTCAATAACATTATTTGTGCGAGCTTCCAGCGCTACATGGCCGGGGATTATTCCAAATTACCGACTTCGATTACTACTCAATGGTTCTGATACACTTCTCCGATATGATGATGCCGGATTGTCGCAGCATATTCTGATGAAATGTGCTGTCCCGCTGGTATTGCTCAGAGATGGAGGAAACACACTGAGTGTGGCTTTTGTGCCGGCAGCTTCGCCTGTGAATTATGTTATTTATGACTGGGCCGACGTAGAGTATCCACGAACGCTTAACGCTGTTCAGGATACATTGCGTTTCAGATTTTCTTCTGTTACGACTCCGGCAATACGCGTGGTGAAATTGTCAGGATTTTCTTCTTCCAATATTCTTATATACAAGTACAACCCAACATTGAAACGTATTTCGAATATCCAGCAAGTATCCATTGTACCGAATATCGTTTGTTTCACCGATACCGTTTATCCGGGAGATGCCTATTATGCTTTTCTTGAATCAAAGGTAAAAGATCCATGTAAAAAAGAACTGGTGTCGATTGAAGGACTGCGAACGAATTCGATAGGTGCTGATTATCTTCTTATAACACATCCCAAGTTGATGGAAAATGCAGGTAACTATGCGACAATGATTGCCAATCGCTATCAATACCGTACTGCCGTTGTCAACGTGGCTTCAATATTTAACGAATATGGATATGGATACCCAACGGCTGAATCAATAAAGGAATTTATCAAAAGCACAGTGCAATGGCCCTCACCCATGCCAAAGTTTGTGTGCATCGTTGGCGATGCTTCCTACGACTATAAAAATAAGACCTACAGCCCGAATCCCGCAACGCAAGCTTTTAATGCGGTACCTTCTTTTGGCAATCCAGTCAGTGATGTATGGTTCACGGTGATTGATGATTCATCGAACCTGCCGCAGATGGCGGTTGGGAGAATCCCGGCAAGGAATAATGAAGAATTTCAGAGATACTTCCAGCATGTTCAATCATATTTTTCAACTCCGAACGATGACTGGAATAAAAGATATATATTATTTTCTGGCGGCTTTACAACAAGCGACAATGTCAGCGAATTCAAATATCTCAATGATGAAATTAAAACGAGCTTGATTGAACCTCCGCCCATAGGCGGTCTCGTATCGAATTTTTATCGCACCTCAAATCCACAGTCGGAATATGGCCCCTACACCTCTGAATCGATTAAGGAATCTATCGAAAACGGGGGAGTATTTATTAATTATATCGGACATAGCGGAACTCAAACCTGGGATAATGGTATTGGTGATCCGATTCAATTGCAAAATACGAAAGGTCGTTATGCATTGATATCAGACTTCGGATGTTCTACAGGCAAATTCGCAGAGCCCAATATACGTTGTTTCGGAGAGTTGTTTACCGTCGGAGAACAATCTTCTGCAATTGCCTATATTGGTAATACATCGTTGGGATTCTATTCCATTGCATCATCCTTGCCTAAATTATTCTCTAAGCAATTCTTCGCACAAGGGGTATATGCAATTGGAGAAGCGCATCGGTTGTCGAAGATAGAACGTTACAACCTGGAAGGGAAAAGCGTTTCCTATGAAACACGGATTATGATGCTGACAAACACGCTACTGGGCGATCCGGCAATTGAGCTCGATATCCCAAAACAGCCCAATCTTACATTTTCCGGCTCATTGCCGTATACGGTTCCCCCCCAATTATCTGATGATGATAATTCTGCTCTGCTTGAGATTCCGTATCGGAACACTGGCAAGGTGACCCCGGATAGTATCAGAATGAAACTCACATACGAGTATCAGGGAATACACCACGATACGTTGTTCTATCGTCCATTACCTCTCTTTCAGGATACCATGAGTATTCACCTATCGGTAAAGGATCAACCTGGTGATCATTCATACACGATCGATATGAACGAGGGTAATGGAATTTCAGAATTACGCACTGACGATAACAAAATGATATATAAGGCATTTGTTGGATCCACGGCTTTGCGTATTCTCCGGCCGCTTAACGGCTATAGACAAAAAGTAAGTACAATGACATTTCTGAATCCGACAAAAGATCCGGGACTCGATGCAATCATTCAACTCGAGGTTGGTACTGATTCGACCTTTTCACATTCCTTGAGCTTGTTGCAACCGCTAGGAGTCCTTAGGACAACAATTGTCGTGCCTCAGCTTATCTTAGACCAAAAGTATTATTGGAGAGCAGGGTTTTTAAACTCAACAAAGACAAAAACAACAGGAACATTCATTCATACTGCTTCCGATAGCATCATTTGGCGTTTAGTGGATTCATTAGATTGGAATACGTGTTCTCTTGTTGACTGTGTGTATCAAAACGACCATATTACTTTCATCAAAGGAATAATGCCGGGGAATAAGCAAATCACTATAAGGGCAACCTCTGCTGGTTTCTATGCCGGACGATTTGGCGCTGTAGAGGTGAATGGAATTAATATGCTGCCAAATTCCTTTACCGGCGGACATAATATTGCAGTATTTGATTCCAGCACTCTGGCATTACAAGATACTCGTGTGTATGGGGTGTACGCTTCATCGGCAGTTGCGGATTCCTTGCGTATTTTCGTCGAGAACCTCCCCTATGGAAAAATATTTGTCGATGTCGTTAATGATGAAGGATCTACGAACCTCTCGCAACAGACACGCGATGCATTTAAAACCCTTGGGAGTCAATACATTGATAAGCTTGGCTGGAGAGAATCGTGGGCAATCATCGGTTGGAAGGGTGCAACGCCGGGAACGGTCCCCGAGCTTTGGGTCGATGCTTATGCTGATAAAGCGATCATTGAAACAACATTTGTCAGGCAGGCTCTTAATGCTCGCGTCATCGGTCCTGAAATCGGTCCTGCTGGTCATTGGCTCAGCGCAAATATTGAATCAGTGATTCCACCTGGAGCAGCAATCCGAACAAGTATTCTAGGTGTACAGGAGAATAATCAAGTCGATACGGTGATCATGGGTTATTCCGGGGGCACGCTTTCATTAACAGCAATCGATCCGACTGTGTACAAAGGTATCAAGCTTGTTGCTGATTTGTTTGCTTCACCGACAGGAAATATACCGCAATTGCAGGAATGGAATGTTGCAATATCCTCGCCTGCTGAGATTGCGGTGAATTATCAATCAGTATCCGTCTCATCTGATAGTGTTTTAGAAGGTAATCCGGTCACTGCGACCGCAAATATTTATAATTTAAATTCGGATACAGCGTTGAGTGTGCGAGCGATCTTTTCCGGAATTCAGGCAAATATTATACGCGACGCTGATACATCTTTTTGTATTATCAAGGCAGATTCGTTTGCGACTGTTACTTATCTTTATCCAACAGCAGAGAGACGAGGGCCGAACACTCTCAATCTTGAAATAGCTCTTCTTCAAAAATATCAGGAACTCTACAAGTCAAACAATTCCTTCGCAATTCCTATATATGTTGAAAAAGACAGCATTCAGCCCATCTATGATATAACATTCGATGGTATTCACATTTATAACGATGATTATATCCTCTGCCATCCTACCATTCAGATTAGAATATTTGATAATAGTCCATTGCCGATAACCAATCCTTCTAATGTCACATTGAAGCTAGACAATAGGTCTATTACTCTTGGTACAACACCTGATAGTACTTTTGAGGTGAAATCCGGGTTGGAAAAGGCCATGGTCACATATAAACCGAAATTAGAAAAAGGTTCACACGTGTTGAGCTTGCAGATAAAAGATGCAACGGGAAATTATGCCGACACCGTTGCCAAGGAAATCTCTTTTCGAGTAGAAACAGAGGCGAAACTCCTGAATGTCATCAATTACCCAAATCCTTTTCGATCGGAGACCTATTTTACCTTTAATATCACAGGAGCAAAACTGCCGGAGGAAGCTAAGATCAAGATTTATACCATCACGGGACGACTCATTCAAGAAATACGATTGCCTCAGAGTGTATTATTACCGGGATTTAACCGGATTCTCTGGGATGGGAAAGATCGCGATGGCAGTGAACTGGCAAATGGAATATATTTGTATAAAGTCACCATGAGCTCAGAAGGAACGTCCGCCGAGGTTATCCAAAAGCTGGTAAAAGTAAGGTAAGCGATGAAGTTCTCCGTCATTATACCGACGTACATGGAAGAGAAGAATATTGAGCAGTGTCTCCGTTCGATAATGAATCAGGATTACGATCATGGAGATTATGAAATCATTGTTTCGGACGCAGAGTCAACAGATAGAACCAGAGAAATTGCTCAGAGGTATACGTCAAATATCGTTACTTCAGCGAAGCGTGGAATTGCACACGGAAGAAATGTTGGCACCTATGAGGCAAAAGGGGAGGTTCTCCTCTTTGTAGATGCAGATGTAACTTTAGCTCCGGACTTCCTCACGCAATGCGCCCGCATCTTCTTTTCCCCTGATGTTGCTGCAGCGACGGGAATCGCTCATCCTATGGATGGCAGGGTATTGTCTCGGTTAGTGTATCAAGGAACGTACTTCCTTGTGAGATTCTTCAGTCTCTTTGGAATATATTTATTCCCTGGTATTTGCGTGGCTTATCGGAGATCGGCCTTTCTCGCAGTCCAGGGATTCCGAGAAGAGTTTGGCATTACTGAAGATCTCGATCTCAGCAGAAGAATTTCAAAAATCGGGGATTGCCGTGTGATTCCGGCAGCCCGCGCATGTGTATCCACCCGTCGATTGGATAAACATTTATGGTCAACCGTGTTCTTTCACATTTATTCGGACGTACGGTATCTCCTTACTGGAACTGCTCCTAGATTTTATCCGAAAATAGAGGAAGTACATTCCTGGCGTGATTTGTGGAAACACGGACATCAAAATTCAAACTTCTAAAGGACATCAGATGAATCGAACTATCATCATTGGGTTTATATTCTTCAATCTTTGTGCGGCACTAACGTTTAGCCAGACGATCTATATGCCTCCATCTCATGAAGTATATACTTTTCTGAAAAGGATGGAAGCGAGGCAATTGCTCGTGGACTACAGAGATGCCGCTAAGCCGTTGTCCCGAATGACGCTTGCGAGAATGCTCAAATCTTTAGAACCACGGATCAAAGAAATGACGAAGGTTGAACGTGAGATCTACGAGTTCCTTGTTACGGATTTCAAGTATGAACTCCTCAAGCTTGCCGGAGACATTGAGCCTTCCGAAGTGCGATGGCATCTATTTTCGACAGAAATATCAGAAGGAATAATGAATCTTGATATCAATTATAGATTATCAAAATCATTATTGCAGGGAGATCAAACCAATATTCGGACTCAAGGTGTCAAACTCTATGGTTATGCGTTTGAGAACCTCGGCTTCTATTTTAACTGGGTAGATAATCGCGAGACTGGGAAAAATGTCAACTATACTCGGCAACATACATCGTTGCCTGGAGTTGTACCTAATACAATCAATGTTTCTCCAGGAAACACCATCTTTGAACATAACGAAAACGATGTACAGTTTACATGGCAAGTAGGGAGCTTTACCTTTTCCCTCGAAAAGAACAGTAATATCTGGGGATATGGAAAGAACGGGAATGTCATCTTCTCCAATAAAGCTCCTTCGTATCCGCAGATCAAAATGCGAGTTCCGATTTCAGAGAAGATCGACTTTATCTATTTCCATGGAGAATTGAATTCTAATGAAATTGACTCATCGCGATCGTATTTTACGCATTATCAGAACTCGACATATTCAGTCTTCAGAGAAGTTGATCGTTTAAAATATATCGCTGCCCATCAATTAGAAATATCTCTTTTTAGAGGGGTCGATCTCTCAATTGGAGAGTCAGTTGTTTATAGCGATCGTGGACCCATCCTCATCTATATGATTCCTGTAATGCTTTTTAAGGCAGGGGAGTGGTACAACAGAGATAAAGATAATTGTCAAATGTTTGGGAGTCTTGATCTGAATGTCGTCAAGAATGTAAATGCTTATTTTTCTCTCTTTATTGATGAGCTGAATACTGATAATTTCTTCGATCCCAATGCCTCAAGACGGCAGCTGGCTTTTACATCGGGGTTTAAATTCTTTGATATCCCGGTCAGGAACATGGATTTAACAATAGAATACACGCGGGCAAATCCCTGGGTCTACAATCATAAATATAGTGCCGTGAATTTTACAAACAATGGATTCGACCTTGGACATTGGATTGGTCAGAATGCTGACGATCTCTATCTGGAATTGGGATTTACTCCTATGCATTCACTGAGAGTGGGAACCTTTGCAGAAGTCTATAGAAAAGGAGGGAAAGCTGACATTGCATATCAATATACGGGGGACGGTGGAAAATTGCCATTTCTCTACGATCTTCAGCATGAAGAGCACTCTTATGGTTTTCTTGGACGTTATCAACCTCTGCGTGATGTTTTCTTCGATTTTCGCATAAAAGTGCAGAAGATTGAGGATAAATTAAACCCGGGACTTAATCAAAATAATCAGGCTGAATTCTATCTGGATGCTGGAGTTGGCATCTGGTAACAAAACGATTTTTCGGCCATTTTATTTAAACCTATGTCACAGTTGATTGTCTAATAGTTGAAATGCTTTGGTGGAAATGAGTGCTTCTACAGACCTTGAGCTTGTCGACTTATTCCAGAAAGGGAATGAGGCATCATTCAATGAACTGGTCGTTCGATATCAAGAGAAATTGTATTGGATTGCGCGTCGCTTCGTACAGGATCACGATCAGGCAGATGAAATCGTACAAGAAGTGTTTGTGAAAATATATGGAGCATTGAAAGAATTCCGAGGAGAATCAGGCGTCTATACATGGCTCTATCGGATCACTGTCAACGTATCGCTGAACACTCTTCGAAAAAAACGTATTCGGGATTTTTTAAGAATTGATGAGTTCTTTGAAACAGCGAGTGATGAGAATGAGCGGCCGGACAAACTCCTCGAACGAGAAGAACAGCAGAAACTCATAGAAGATGCGGTCCGGACGCTTCCAGAAAAGCAAAAAGCGGTATTCATTCTTCGCTATCATGAAGAATTACCCTATGAAGAAATATCGACCATTCTGGAAACATCAGTTGGCGGATTGAAGGCAAATTATTTTCATGCAGTAAAGAAAATTGGAGAATATGTAAATCGTGCACATCGAACACATTAATTATTCATTAATGGATTATATCACCGGACACGTAGATAAAGTCGAGCATTCTCGAATTGAGTCTCACTTATTGGTATGTGCCGAATGTCAAAAGACGTATCAGGAACTTTTAGCTTCGGATGCTGCAATCAGACACGTCAGCACAGAATCACCGGACCCTGTTTACTTTACGAACATTTTACCTAGAGTTCGTGAGCGGATTACGACGAGGCAAAATCCTTTCCGGGAATACAGTATAGCACTGTCGCGCATTGTGCTCCCGCTGGCAGTTTCACTTTTCATGATTATATTATTGACGATAATCCCTGGTGTTCCGACGTTAGAGCTTGGACAGACTGAAGCTTTACGTCAAACTGTGAAGGACTTGAGTGCAGACGAAGTAGTGCAAGCGATTACAAACACATATGCACATTCCACAGTATTACAAAATCAGGATATTGCGGCTTCGATCGTTGTCGAAAAGATTACTGGTGACCGTTTTATTGCTGAGGAGATCGTCAAACAAATCGAGAGTGATGCTGTCTCCGATGTCGTTGTGGAAGGAATGATATCGGATCTCAACAGAGAACAGGTAGATCAATTGTTGTCCGGACTTTCTGAAAGGACTCTGTTATGAAAAATTGGCGTCTGTATTTTCTTGCAATACTCTTCATAGGCGTTTTCTTGAGCATTTCTCGGGGGCAAGATCAACCTCCATTTCATGGCAGAGCTGCAGAACGAGTTGAGCAATTTAAGAAAATGCGTCTTATGGAAGCTCTTCAGTTAAATGAAGAGACATCCATCAGGTTTATGTCTCGTTATAATAAACACATGGATGCTATGCGCGATATTGGGAAAGAGAGAAATGATTTGATTGATGAGTTAGAGAAGTTGACACGAGCAAAGGCAAATGATTCCGAATTAGAAAGAGTTATTAACAAAATAGGCTTGAGTGAAGAAACGATAGCAGCGGAACGTTCAAAATTTATTTCTGGGATTAAAGATATTCTTACGATAAAACAAATTGCGGCATATGTGGTCTTTGAACGAAATTTCAACAGGAATCTCAGAGAATTGATGAAGGATATAGCAAAAGACCGCTGGGATGCTAGAAAATAGTGATGTTCTTGGACCAAGGGGACATAGACAGCCGTTGCAGAGCTACTGTAACGGCTGTTCGTTTAGAGATTACCAAGGTCAGACAGTGTTCAACGTGGCAGCATATTTTATCAACATACCATATCGCAGACCACGGTCACTAACGATAATTTGTGACGTTCCCGTCCATTTCAAGGTTTCCCGCAGAATTAAAATTCCCGCAAGAAGAATATCAGCGCGTAATGGATGGATTTGGGGATACGCTCTCAGTTGATCGCTTGTGAGGGTTTTCAGTTCTTCGAAAATATCTTCAATTACTTTCAACGAAAGTACATGCCTGTTGATCTTCAACCTGTCGAACTCTGGAAGGCGAAGATCGAGTGCCGCTAACGTAGTCAGAGTACCTGCAACACCGATAAGCATTATTTGTGGGGGAAGAATTGGAAAAGAAGAGAGCTGTTCGAGAATGAATCCTTCAGCGTTTACCAACGCAGTACTTTCTGGTGGACTGGTCTTTAATAAACGTTCAGTAATCCTTACACTTCCGATATCGATGCTGATAGCGGAACTCACGGATAAACCATTTCCCACAATGAGTTCTGTGCTCCCACCTCCGATATCGAGTACAGCATAATCTTTCTCCGATGATTCCTGGAGATACTCGGATATGCCACCAAGGTATGTAAATTCGGCTTCTTCGTCTCCTGATAAAATATCGATATTCAAACCGAGTTGATCGTTGATAAATCCAACAAACTCCTGTCGATTGGATGCATCACGCAAAGCACTGGTTCCGCAGATCTTGATACCATGCACTCCATGTTCCGTCGCAAAATCCTTGAAATCCGCAAGGATCCTACAGACTCTATGAAATGTTGCGTTTTGTATCATACCATGCTGATCAACACCCTTACCGAGTCTCGCTATGGCATGCTCATCTTTTACAACATTAAGACGCCCGTTTCGATCTATATCTGCAATCAGCATGAGGACTGTATTCGTACCAATGTCGATGGTGGCAAGACGCATACTTAGAGGCGGCAGAGCGCGATTGCTACCCATTCATTTTCGCTATCAAGTTCAAGTGGAGAAAGTGAGTTCTTTCCGAACAGAGGAAGGAGTGCATGCATATCGCTGGTCAGAAAACCGGAAAGAATCACGATGCCCTCCTTGCGTATGCGAGAAATAAGCGGTCTGATGAACCTGGAAATTGTACGAAAATCAATATTAGCGATAAGAAGATCATACCTGAATCGAGGAATAGAACTGATACTGCCTAATCGTACCTTCACTTTTGCTTGGACATGGTTCCTTCCAATATTCTCCGAGGTATTTTCAATTGCCCATTCGTCGTTATCGATTGCCATGACCGAACGAGCCCCAAGTTTAGCGCTTGCGATGCTTAAGACGCCCGTGCCGCATCCAAAATCCAAAACTCTCATATTCGGCTGGAGAAATCGCTCAAGCAGGCCTAGACTTAACCGTGTTGTTTCGTGATGTCCTGTACCAAACGACATTTTAGGATCGATATGGAGAACCAGCTTCGCACGATGCCGTTTCGGCAATTTTGTCCAAGATGGCTTGATGACAATGCTTGGCGTTGCAAGAACAATGCCTGTCTGCTTTTCCCACGTTTTATTCCAATTCTCCTCGCGCAATGAACGGATGCTGAGAGCGAGGTTCGCTGAAGGAAATTCATGTTTAAACCGTTCAAGAATAGCCCGAAAATTATTCTGGCCGGAAGATGTCCACTTTGAGGCAGGGATGAAACAGCACAACGAGTGTTCTTCCTGAACAAAACCGTTAAAGCCAAGTTGTGTCAGTTGTCCAACTAGGAGATCCTGATGAGGTTCGTCTATTCGAATGGCTATTTGATACCACGCGCGTGCATTCATGAAGCTGTGCTTTTTTTTGATAGTTCAAACTTCTGAAAGAGGTCCTGCAGAAGTGGTCCATTCATTTGAAGCCAGAATATTTGATCCTGGTAGTTCTCCTGCATCTTACGGTCAGCTTTATTGTATTTCACGTTCAAAAGATATGTGAGACAGACCACAAAGGTGAACGATACCAGTGCCTGTTGGTCCTTCAAGGCCATTCCTCCGGCAGTCTGAGCAGCGAGACAGATCAGAGAGAAGATTGTGAACCAAAATGATGTTCGCCGGATTTGTATCATGATATGATACACCGTTCCAAAAAAGAACACCTTTTCATGAAAAGCTGGCGGGAAAAAATGGTTGAGAATATAAAAATACAATTTCCGTGCTTCTATTTCACTCAACGATTGCAAGGGAATGTGCTTCCTGGCGATTTCCTGAAGAAAAGAACTCGGTTGGTTCTCTGCAAACGCACGCCTCCGTTTTGTGCTTTCTTTCGCATACATCGTAAGTCCTGAAACAAGTACGAGAAAGAAGAACAACATTATCCAGATGGCCTGGTCAAAAGAGAACAAAATATAGCGAGAGACGAACACGGTAAAGAAAACTGAGAACAAGGAAGCAAAGTAGAACCCAGGGACCAAGATGCGGGCTGCTTCGTAGAGTCCGAAAGAAGAAGGATGTGTATGATTCATAAAATTATTTTTTGAGAGAATGATAAGGATCGATCGTCTTGATTTTATTCACCAGAGAATTACGGCTGAATCCAGCCAGCATGCCACCAATCCTATCCTGTGCTCGTCGATAAGCAGCAGGAGATGTATTGAAGTTCTGCATAAGGATGGAAAATGTCAGCATTTCACCATCACGCGTTTGTACATACCCTGATAAACAGCTCACTCCATTTAAAGTGCCTGTTTTTGCGTGCAAATTGGTCGATGCGGGATAGCTTACCATTCGTTCAGAAAGTGTTCCATCAATCCCTGCAATCGGAAGCGAATGATAGAGTATAGAGAAGATTTTTGGCTGTTTGTACAAGGCAGTGAGGAATTGCACTATTTGATCCGCGGAAAAGAGATTGTAGCGTGAAACACCAGAACCATCAGCAACAGAACATTGCACAGTATCTATACCTGCTTCAGAGAGGAAGAGCTTTACCATTGTCAAACCGTGCCTGGTAGTACCTGGAATACCATATTTTTCAGCTCCTATAATTTTGATAAGATTTTCCGCGGCGAGATTGTCGCTGACTTTATTCATCGCCGTTATGACTTTCTCTATCGGTTGTATATGACAGGCAATTTCGGGAACCGTCTTGGGCACAAGGCCATCAACGAGATTTCCATTAACTAAAATTCCTGCCCGTTTTAAGGATTCCCTGAATAATGTGCCGGTATAATATTCAGGGCGTCTTAATGAGACTTTCTGTGTCATATAACTGAACTTCGGCAATTCTCCCTCGATCACAATCGTATTTGGGTTGTTCATAAGCAGACACTTAATTTTTAATGGATTACGAATGCTGTCAATCGCAATCGTTGCCTTCATAGTGATTGTCACAAAATCGGTCATGGGCTCAGTGTAAGCAGAAATATTCATCGAATCACTTGTGACAATAATAGTAATACAATTCTTGTTAATGGAAAGTGCATCAATGTATGGAGCGTCCGGGTCCGATTCATCGTCCCATGTCCAACCGGCCCCCCAATATTCATCATCAAAATAAGAATTATCGAGAATAAGATCCCCGGCAATAGTAGTTATTCCAAAACGGCGGACTGCCGCTGCCAGAGAATCTGCATCGGCGTCTGTGAAATCTGGATTGCCATACCCTTTCAGATAAAGAGCACCATTCACTAAGCTGTCGGAAGGATAGCGATCAATGAATACTGATGTTTTCAAGAGGTAATTTGTATCGAGGATCGATAATGCAGCAGCAGAAGTAAAAAGTTTCATATTGGAAGCAGGGTGCATCAAGACCTTGCTGTCCCGTTCGTACAATACCGTGTTGTCTTCGAGTGCTACAACCTTAATAGCGGCATGCGTAGGAATGAAAAGAGAATCCGAAAGAACGGAATTAATATCTGCTCGCAATTGGCTCACAGGATCGAGCGAAGATACAACACTATGTGATGTGCTGCAGCCAAGAAGCATTACTGAGAGGAAGAAGATGATAATCGCGAATTTCATGGTTCTCTATGAATCTTGATAATCATGGGTTGTGTGAATGTCTTCTTAAAACGTCAAAAATGCAAGAACCGATGTATTTTGGCTACCTTGCAATCTCGTCGAAAAAAGGATATATTAGCTATGAATTTTGTAAACTTACCGGGAAAAAGCATGCTTCAATTCTTTAAAAATCTCTTTGGTTCTAAGCACGAAAAAGATGTTCAAGATCTCTATCCCATTGTTGAAGAAATCAACCGGCATTATTCAACCCTCCAATCCCTTTCGGATGATGAACTTCGTGGTAAAACCGTCGAATTTCAGCAGCGGATCAAAGAACACATCAAGGATATCGAATCAAATATTCATCAAGTGAAAGAGACGCTCGCAGGTTCAAAGTCTTTTGAAGAACGCGAAGAACTCTATACAAGAATTGATGAACTTCAGAAACAACTTGATGCGGGAATTGAGGAAATTCTCACAGAACTCCTCCCTGAGGCATTTGCAGTAGTAAAAGATGCTTGCCGCAGGTTGGTCGGTCGTACGTGGGATGTTGCCGGGAATAAGATCCTATGGGATATGATCCCTTTTGATGTCCAGTTGATGGGCGGCATCGTTTTACATAAGGGAAAAATTGCAGAAATGGCTACTGGAGAAGGCAAAACTCTTGTTGCCACCCTTCCCACCTATTTGAACGCACTTCCGGGCCGTGGCGTGCATATTGTAACGGTAAACGACTATCTTGCACTCCGTGACAGTCTTTGGATGGGAAAAGTATTCGAGTTTTTAGGATTACGCGTAGCTTGTATTCTGCAGAACATGGATCCGCATCAGCGGCGTATCCAATATGCTGCAGATATAACCTACGGCACTAATAATGAATTCGGGTTCGATTACCTGCGGGATAACATGGTGATAAGTGCAGAGGAAATGGTACAGCGTCCTTATAATTATGCCATCGTCGACGAAGTAGATTCTGTCCTGATCGACGAAGCGAGAACGCCTCTTATTATTAGCGGTCCGGTTGCCAGCGAAGACCATAAGTTCGATGAAATGAAGCCCTATATTGATCGGTTGGTGCGGGCTCAGCAGAATTATGTTGCTAAGATCACTGCTGATGCAGAACAATTTCTCGAACAGAAGCGATTGGAAGAAGCAGGAGTTCAGCTGCTTCGGGCTCAGCGGGGTCTTCCGAAGAATAAAAAACTGATGAAATTGCTTTCTGAACCATCCAATAAAATGCTCATGCAAAAAACCGAACGGGAGTACATGCAGGATCAAAGTGCACGGATGCATGAGATCGATGATGAACTCTACTTCAGTATTGATGAAAAATCCCATCTCATTGATCTCACCGAGAAGGGGAGAGAATTTCTAGCCCAGGGATATCCAGGCAATAATAAAGATCTGTTTGTTATCCCTGATATAAGCACAGAACTAAGTATGATCGAGGGAGATGCTTCGCTCTCGAGTGAAGAACGGCAAAAGCGAAAGGATGATGCCAATAAGCTCTTCGCGGAACGAAATGATCGCATCCACACGATTCATCAGCTTCTCAAGGCGTATAGTCTCTACGAAAAAGATGTTGAATATGTCGTATCAGAGGATGGCAAGATCATGATCGTTGATGAGTTTACCGGACGTCTTTTGTCCGGCAGAAGATACTCGGAGGGTCTGCATCAGGCCATTGAGGCAAAAGAAGGGGTAAAGGTTGAACGCGATACGCAAACGCTGGCAACGGTCACACTGCAGAATTATTTTCGGATGTATAAGAAGCTTGCCGGGATGACTGGTACAGCAGAAACAGAAGCGGCGGAATTTTATGATATCTACAAGCTTGATGTCGTGGTGATCCCTACCAATAGACCTATGGTGCGTGTTGATGATGATGACCAGGTCTTCAAGACGAAGCGTGAGAAGTACAACGCGGTAATTTCTGAAATTGAACAGATGCGCGTAATTCAGCGTCCTGTACTCGTTGGAACCACAAGCGTCGATGTCTCCGAGACGATCAGCCGTATGCTGAAGCGAAAGGGTATCCCGCATAATGTCTTGAATGCAAAACAACATCAGCGGGAAGCAGAAGTGGTAGCTCATGCAGGATTGCCCGGTGCAGTCACAATTTCCACAAATATGGCTGGCCGCGGTACAGATATCAAGCTTGGGCCGGGAGTCAGGGATAACGGCGGTTTGCACATCGTTGGGACAGAGCGCCATGAAGCACGGCGCATTGATCGTCAATTACGTGGCCGTGCAGGACGCCAGGGCGATCCAGGATCCTCCCGATTCTATCTTTCGCTTGAGGATGATCTCATGCGCTTGTTCGGAAGTGAACGTATTGCGAAAATTATGGAGCGGATGGGATTGGAAGAAGGAGAAGTTATCCAGCATCCGATGATCACCCGTTCTGTCGAGAGAGCACAAAAGAAGGTCGAGGAGAATAACTACGGCATCAGAAAGCGATTGCTGGAATACGATAATGTGATGAACCAGCAGCGCGAAGTGATCTATGCCCGTCGGAGACATGCACTGCTGGGTGAACACTTGCGGGACGATATTTCTGATATACTTCGTGATGCAATTCAGACGCTCGTGGATGTGTACTACCCGGAAGGGGATCTTGAAGGACTGAGGAATGAAGTGCGCGCACGATTTCTCACTGATCTATCGATGACTGCCGAACAGTTCCAGTTGTTAGGAGAAAAAGGTATTGCAGAAGAAATCTTAAAAGCTACAGAAGATTTCTACCGGCGGAAGGAGCAGCTCCTTGGTCTTGAACTGATGGCTGCACTGGAAAAAATGGTTATGCTCCAGGTGATTGACAATAAATGGCGCGATCACCTCCGCGAAATGGATGATCTGAAAGAGGGAATTCATTTACGCGGTTATGGACAGAAGGATCCGTTAGTTGAGTATAAAGGCGAGGCTTTTAAGATGTTTATGGAGCTTATGGAGCTCATTGCGTCGGATGTACTCAGTATGGTCTTTAAATTGTATCCGGAGCGTCCGGAACAGCTTCCGATCCAGCGAACACGCCGACCGATGAGACGTGAAGACATGGTTTTGACTCATGATTCTGCAACAGGGGCAGGATTTGTTGCGAATAAGGAGCCCATTTCCTCTACGGGTGAGCCCCAGCGGGCGCAGCAACCGCAAAGCGGACAACGCGTGCAGCAGATCCGTGTGGGCCCCAAGGTTGGAAGAAATGATGCTTGTCCTTGCGGCAGCGGGAAAAAATATAAATATTGCCACGGCAGTTAGCGCAACCCGAATCTTAGAGGAAGTAGTCTGACAAGGGCTATGTGCTTTGTCAGCCTTTTACGAATTATCAATACCAGTATCCTCTGCAAATATTTTAGCGTTCTCTCAGTCCGCTGACAGAACGCTTTTTTGTCTAGAATATGGAAGAACACATTAAAAATTTCAAGGCCGGCTATGTCGCGATTGTGGGTGAACCCAACGTAGGGAAATCAACGCTTTTAAATGCATTGCTCGGGCAAAAGATTTCCATTGTAACAAACAAGCCGCAAACAACACGCCAACGTGTTCTGGGAATACTCACGCGGGAAGACGCACAGATTATCTTTTTAGATACTCCCGGACTCCTCAAACCTCAATATCTTCTGCATCAAGAGATGGTAAAACACGCTGAAAACGCCCTTGCAGATGCTGATATTATTCTCGTCATGACCCATATAGCGCGTAAAACAAAGCTCCCGGAAGAAGTAAGCTGGCGTATTCTTCCACTTTGTAAAAGCAAGCCCGTATTTCTTATCATCAATAAAGTGGATACTGTGAACAAAGGAGAAATACTCCCCCTCATCCACACGTTTGCTCAACAGGGTCATTTCAAGGAGATTATTCCTCTTTCAGCGTTACAAAGGGACAATCTAGCTGAACTTATAAAAATGATTATCCTCTATTTACCGGAGCATGAAGCCTTCTATCCCAAAGATATCGTTAGCGAATATCCAGAGCGATTCTTTGTGTCAGAGTTTATCAGAGAGAAAATATTCGAGAAATTCAGGGAAGAGATTCCATATTCGACCGCCGTAGAAATCCGTGAATTTAAAGAACGGGAAAGCGGTAAAACTCTCATCATTGCCGATATCATTGTTGAACGCGATTCACAAAAAGGTATTCTCATCGGCAAAAGAGGGGAAGCGCTCAAGGCGATTGGAACCGGTGCACGTGTGGAAATCGAAACCTTTTTGCAGCATGATGTATTTATCGAACTTCATGTAAAAGTCCGGGAGCAATGGCGCGAAAACGAGGCAATCATTCGTCAGCTCGGATATCACAGCTAGAGGAAGACCGGCCTAAAGATGTCTCATCGGATAAAAATCTATTTCGGTTTAGTACTCATTTGTCTTTTGTGGGGTTCATCATGGGCGGCCGTGAAGCTGGGATTGGAGACTATTCCACCACTTCTCTCTCTGGGGATTCGTTTTACTATTGCCAGCATGATCTTGGGTGTTATTGCGGTCTTCCAGCAGTTGGGAATTTCTCGTAGTACAGCATTCTGGAAATTAGCGGCAATCATCAGTATGACATCCTTCACTGTACCCTTCGTCCTTATCTATTGGGCACAGCTTCAAATTGATTCAAGTCTTGCTGCTGTTTTGTTTGCTACGTATCCATTTTGGGTGGCGGTACTCTCACATTTTTACCTTCCTGCCGAAAAGATTACTGTACCAAGAATCTTAGGAATGATCATTGGATTTGCTGGAGTCGCCTTTATTTTCAGTGATGGATTCAGGGATGTGAACAGCAATACATTATTCGGTATGGTCGCACTTGTTGCAGGTGCGGTTATTCAGGCATTTGGTCTTATTTCCATTAGGCGCTCAGGAGAACACTTTCATCCTGTTGCACTAAACCTCTGGCCTATGGCAATGAGTTCTCTTCCACTTTTTGCTGCAAGTATTGCATGGGAAGATTATTCGAAAATTGTCTATGATCAACAATCGGTGGGTTCTCTTCTTTACTTAGCCCTTTTTTGTACAGCGACCACGTTTGTCATCTATTTCTGGCTGATAAAGCACATCGAGGCTGTTATTTTATCACTCTCTGCATTCATCACTCCAATGATTGCAGTTATCATCGGAGTTTTTCTCCTTGGTGAGGAGTTTACCGGAACGATGATAATAGGCTCCATCCTTGTTCTTCTTGGTGTGGCAGTAGCCACACTGGATAATCTTGTTGCACTTTTTCGTCGTCGAATAGTAAGTAGGTGATATGAATATTCAAAAAATAGGCAAGACATTGGCTCTCGTCTGTACAATGCTCCTATCGATGCTCTTTTTAGGATGGGGGTCTGCCGGGCATAAATATATTAATGCGCATGTCGTTGATCACCTTTCGCAAACGATGTCGGGATTCATCCAGAAAGCGGCGTATTTCATCGCTCACGCGAGTGACGCAGATAATAGGAAGGGTGGAGATTCTCAAAAGCCCTATATACTCCGTGAAGGGCCCAGACATTTTATGGATATTGATATTTATCCGGAATTCAACAATTCTCCAAAAAATGTTCCAAAGGACCTAAGTATTCTCATCGCAAGATCTGACAGCTCGAGTATATTTGCCAACGGTATTAATCCCTGGGCAGCAATTTGGACATTGGATTCGCTGACAGAACAAATCCGTCGCGGAGATTGGCAAAATACATGGTCATCCGCAGCAGACCTTGGGCATTATGTCGGTGACGGACACCAACCGCTGCATAATACGAAAGATTATGACGGCAAATCTTCACTCCCCGGAAGTTCCGGTATTCACAGCAGATATGAAACTGGGATGATTGATACCACAAAATTATTCATCCATAAAAACGTTATTCAATATGTTGCACAACCAATTGATTTTATTTTTAACTATGTCTATCAGGCAAACAGTTATGTCGACTCTATTTACAGTGCAGATCTTTCAGCACGACAGGAATCAGGATATTCTGGTACCGGGCCTGCACCGGCAAGTTATTACACATCGCTGTGGCAGAAGACGGGTTCCTGGACGCAATTGCAGTTTCAGCGTGCAACAGAAGATTATGCCGACTTACTTTATACCGCTTGGGTGAATGCAGGAAGTCCAACAACCTTTGTCGAGGAAATTGTCAATAGGCCAATTTCACATCGCTTAGATCAAAATTATCCCAATCCATTCAATCCGACAACAGTCATTAGTTATGAGTTACCATTTGCGAGTTCAGTAAACCTTGCTGTTTATGACCTGATGGGACGTAATATAGCAACATTGATCAACGGAGAGAGACCGGCGGGAAGACACTCGATAACATGGAATGCGAAAGGTTTATCAAGCGGACTTTATTTTTATAAATTTGAAGCTCGCCAAACATCGGATGGGCAGACCGGAAGTTATGTCGCCACGAAGAAGCTGATACTTCTCAAATAGTGAGCAGAAACACCAATGGAAGAAACACCTGATTCACCAATGAAGTCTGCCAATATTGATCTCTCTTTGTTAGAGAAGGTTGCAGCTCTACCCGCAAAGCCTGGTGTGTATCAATTCAAGAATGCTGAAGGCAAAATAATTTATGTAGGAAAAGCACAGAATCTCCGAAGCAGAGTTCGCCAGTACTTTCACAAGTCACGAACTGAGGATCCGCGCATCGATGTGATGGTATCTAAAATCGCCGATGTTGAACTGACGGTAACCGACAGTGAAATTGAAGCACTTATTCTTGAAGCCAATCTCATTAAGCAGCTCAAACCCCACTATAACATTCTTCTTAAAGATGATAAAACCTATCCCTATATTGCAATAACAAGAGAGCCGTTTCCTCGCGTGTTTGTCACACGTCGGAAAACTCCTGGTTCTCGATATTTCGGCCCCTATACCGATGTAAAATCCATGCGAAGTGCTCTGAAGACCGTCCGGAATATCTTTCTCATTCGAAGCTGCAACTACGATTTGAAAGAACATTCCATTGCGCAAAAGAGCTTCAAAGTCTGTCTCGATTATCATATTAAGAAATGTGAAGGTCCTTGCGAAGGATTAGTTACTCGTAACCATTATAATGCTCTCATTGAACAGGCAGCGCAAGTCCTTCGGGGAAAGACGAAAAGTGTAGAAGCGGGATTACAGAAGGAAATGGAATTGCTCGCAGATTCATCAAAATTCGAGGATGCAGCCTTAGTCCGTGATAGAATTCAGGCGCTTCGAGTGTATTCTGAAAAACAAAGAATTATAGCCCCCTTAGAAGCTGACCGCGATATTCTTGGAGTTGTTGCAAAAGAAGATGATGCATGTGCTGTTATCTTCAAGGTTCGCGAAGGTAAAATGATCGGTAGTCAGCATATGTATTTATCGAATACGCTGGGAAAATCTATGAGCGAGCTTTTAGAAGTTACGCTTGAACGGTACTATCTCGAGCAGGATGATATTCCAGCAGACGTGTTTCTTTCTGATCAGCTGGAAAGCGCTCAAATCATTGGGGATTGGTTGCGAAATCGGAGTGGACATGAAGTCAATATTGAAGTGCCAAACTCAGGCGAGAAAGCGAAGCTCATAGCACTTGTGCGTACGAATGCACAATTTTGGCTGGATGAGTTACAATTGCTAAAGCTGAAGCGCGGAGAGACGATTCCCCATTCGCTTGCAGCACTCCAAAGAGATCTTCGTCTGCCCGTGCCTCCGCGAAGGATTGAATGTTTCGATATTTCCAATATCCAGGGATCAGACACCGTCGCTTCCATGGTTGTTTTTGTCGATGGAAAACCGAGAAAAAGGGAATACCGAAAATTCAGAATACGATCGGTCAAAGGATTAAATGATTTTGAAAGTATAGCAGAAGTGGTGGAACGCAGGTACGAGCGAGTTCTTCGGGAAAGCGGAAAACTTCCGAACCTTATTATGATTGATGGAGGGAAAGGGCAGCTCTCAAGTGCATTTGAGGTCTTAAACAGATTGGGTTTACTCGCGCTGCCGATCCTTGGTCTTGCTAAGCGGCTTGAGGAAGTATTCCTTCCCTCTCAGAGTGAACCAGTTCTTCTGCCTCGCACATCCTCAGGGTTAAGGTTGTTGCAGCAAATCAGAGATGATGCCCACCGTTTTGCCGTGGCATACCATCGATCGATGCGCTCTAAGCGAATCCTTCGAACCGAATTGGATCTCATCAAGGGAATAGGGAACAAACGAGCAAAAGAATTACTGGAGGCATTCGGTTCCGTTCAGGGGGTTCGTTTTGCAACAGAAGAACAGTTAGCGGAAATAGTTGGTGAAGTTGTTACAAAGAAAATTATAGAATATTTCGGCCAATCAGAAGTGGATGGGACAGCACACGATGATTCCTCGTCCGGAGTGGCATCTTGAAATTGCGATTCGGATGAATTAATTGTACGTTAATAACAATATGAAATCATCCTTAAGTTTATTGCGGCTTCTGAAATACTTCCTCAGGTATAAATGGCGGGTTATCTCTGGTCTAATTGCAGTGGCGGTGATGAGTGCGGCAGATACCGCTTCAGCGTTTCTCACGGCACGCCTTTTTGAAATACTTCAAACCATAAGCAAGCAAGTCCAATCAGGTGCAGACATTTCTGTTCCTGTTGTAATTAAAATGTACAATTGGATACTATATTCGTTTCATATCCACGGAAAAGATGAGAGCTTCCAGCTGATCTATCGATTTGCCTTTGCCTTCATCATCGTTATCGTGCTGAAAGTCGTGTTCATGTATATGCGTGAATATTTGATGAGTTCGGTGCGGGAAAAGTTCCTCATGCGGTTCAGGATCGAGCTCTTTGACACTATTATTATTGCACCAATCAAATATTTCGACACACGCAAAACGGGACAAATTATGTCTCGTTTGACGAACGATGTCAATAATCTTGAGCAATCGGTCACCCTCATGATCGATATATCTCAAAATATTATTTATACAATCATTTTTGCAGTGGCTCTCTTCCTGACGAACTGGCAGCTGACGATCATCACCATTGTATTATTTTCGATATCAGGAGTTATCTCACGAAAATTCGGGGATCGCATTCGATTCAACAGTCGTGAACTCACAAACACCATTGCAGATATTTCCGCTTTTTTACAGGAGAAAATATCGGCGATTCGTATCGTCAAGTCCTTTGCGCGTGAAGTTCATGAAAAAGGACTATTTAAGAAGAAGGCAGAATCGAATTATCATTATTCCATGAAGATCGCACGCATCGTCGCGCTTCTCAATCCGCTTAATGAGCTGTTTAATATTTCAGCTGCATCATTGCTGATCATTATTACTGGTTTCTTATTCATCAGAGGTGTGATGACCATGGAGAGTATGATCTATTTTATGATCATGATGATATTTCTCTCCAAGCCTGTGAAAGCGTTAGGTGAAAGTTTTGCACGCATTCAAAAAACCCTCGTTTCAGCTGCGTATGTTTTCGAAATTATTGATTCGGAAACGGAACCGCAAAGGCCATCGATGGGACACTATGCCATACAGCGCGGTGAGGTTGAATTTAACCATGTCACGTTTGGATATAATGATTCAGCAGATGCGCTGAAAAACATCAATCTCAAAATTCACGCCGGGGAAAGTGTCGCTCTTGTTGGGCCAAGCGGCAGCGGAAAGACTTCTTTAATAAACCTCATTCCTCGATTCTATGAATTGCGTTCCGGCGAGATTCTTATCGATGGGATTAATATAAAGACCATTCCATTAGTCGATTTGCGGGAGCAAATTGCTATTGTACCTCAAGACGTAGTCCTCTTTTCGGGAACAATATACGATAATATCCGCTATGGGAGATTAGAAGCAAGTAGGGAGGAGATCATCTCCGCGGCCCAAGCAGCAAATGCACACGAGTTTATTGAACGTATGGAAAAAGGTTTTCAGACAGAAATTGGCGAGCGCGGCGTACAAATATCAGGCGGACAGCGACAGCGCATCGCCATCGCCAGAGCAATCCTCCGCAATCCGAGGATCTTGCTTCTGGACGAAGCAACTTCTGCACTTGACACAGAATCCGAGAAAATGGTTCAAGAGGCATTGAATCATTTAATGATAAATCGTACATCCTTTATTATTGCGCATAGACTTTCAACTGTTGTCCACTGTGACCGTATCATCGTTCTTGAAGGCGGCTCCATGGTTGAAGAGGGCACTCATGAAGAGTTGCTGCAAAATAACAATGGCCTTTACAAGAAACTTTCTGCGTTTCAGTTTACAGACAAACCTGCCGATACCAATGTGGGAACAGCGTGAGAGATCCTTTTTTCAAGTACATCGAAATCGGATTTCGCAGACTCCTGATTTCATCCCTTAACCGTGTATTCCACCGTTTATCACCATTTCCGGCTAGCTTTGACTACAACCATTCCAAATTTCTGTTTATCCGGCAGGATAAAATTGGTGATGTCCTCATATCGACTCCACTATTTGCAATTCTCAAACGCCATTATCCATCAGCAATTCTTGATGCCATGCTCAGTAAACACAATCAGCTTGTTCTTGCGAATGATCCGAACATCAGGAAAAGATGGATATACACAAAAAACATCAAGGCCGTTCTTGACATGGTGAATGGAATTCGTCGCGAACAATATGATTTTGTTATCGACTTGATGGATAATCCTTCAGCCACTTCAACTATCTTATGTTTGCTTTCCGGAGCTCGCTGGACTGTTGGGATTGAAAAGGAAAATGATTATGCATATGATATAAAAGTTCCCATGCTTTCCAGACGGGATACTCATATTCTTGACCGTATTGTCCAATTGCTGGTACCGTTTGGAATTGACCCAAAACAGGAAACGATTGCAGTTCGCTACGTTACCTCCGGCAATTCCAAAATTATAACTGATTCATATTTATCTTCCAACGAAGCACATGGGAAGGAACTCATTGGAATAAATATATCAGCGGGAACCGATGTCCGTTTCTGGGGAATTAAGAATTTTCGAGGACTTGTCCAAAGAATCCTCAAACAGTTCCCCACATGTATTCCCATCATTTTGTTTGCACCGGCACATCAAGATCGGGCTGTAGAAATTAGCGAGGACCTTGATGGATGTTTGGTCTCACCGCTTACGAAATCCTTTGATGAGTTTGCAGCATTTGTAGAACGCTGTTCATTTCTTATAACGCCAGATACATCTGCGGTTCATCTTGCCGCTGCGTTTGGCATACCCTCGGTTGTCCTCTATGTACAATCAAATAAGGAACTCCGTATTTGGGAACCGTATGGCACAGATTATGAAGCGCTTATTGCCGATATCGATAATTTATCTGTGATCCCTGTTGAAAAAGTCTTTGCCGCATTCTCTGCACTCTATAAACGCGTGCATCATTAGTATAAAGAGATGAAGAAATTATTGAAATATATTGAAATTGTTTTTCGCCATGGAATTGTCTATCCGCTGTTTCGTGTGTTGCTGCGAAATCCGATCCACAATGATACTGTCGAGCTGAAGTCCTTCCGGAAAATGTTAATTCTCAGGGACGATGGCATTGGAGATATTATCGTTAGCACGCCGATGTTCAGAAAACTGAAAGAATTGCATCCTGAGATGAAACTTGCCGTCTTTGCGAGTCCCCGGAATGTGGATGTCATCAGGTACAATCCATTTATCGATCAAATCTTTGTTGTGCATAAGAATTTAAGAGCATTATGGAAGGAACTGAGACTCGCGAAGTCGGAAGATTTTGACATTGTCATTAATTTTGTGTTTAACCGGACAACTTCGGAGGGAGTACTGGCGAATTATATAGCGCCCCATGGGCTAAAAATAGGGCAGGGACTTGACCAATATCAAATCTATTTCAACAGATTATTAAAGCTTCAGCGTTCAGATAAGCATATGGTTGAAGTCCTAGCGTCTGTTGTGGATGCTATATTTGGTACACATTTTCAATCTCAGAAGCTTTCAGTAGAAGTGTTTGTGGATATCACTTCCCATGAAAAAGTAAATGAATTTCTTCGTTCAAATGGATTGCAACGGCGGGGGGAGATGAACAATAAACCCGGTTCATACACTGTCATCAATTTCTCTGCGGTTGATGCAATCCGCAGAATGTCTACCGATCAAACTGTTGCAATCGTAGAAACCATTCGAAATCTAGGTAAGGATACTCCAGTTTTGATCTATCCGCCCAATGAAAGAGAAAAATTGGAGATTATTCTTTCATTGTTGAAGCCGAATTCTGCGATAGTATACCCCAAAGAAGGGTCTGCGACCTTGTTGGAACTAGCTTCCCTTATCGAAGGTTCTCGTTTTGTCGTGACGTGCGACACCTCCATTGTCCACTTTGCATCTGCGGTAAAAACGCCAGTGTTTGTTTTGTATACACCCACGGCAGCGTTGAACCACGAATGGACGCCCTACGGTATTGAGTGTAAATGCCTTTTTGCAACTCGTGGATTGGGTGTGGATTCGATCCCATTGCACATGATCCAGGAAGAATTAGCAGCGTTTGAATCTCACTTGTAGCACTTATAATATGAATTTATTCACTCGGTGTTCTATAAACAAACTATCGGATAGACGTTGATAGAAGAAGAGCCATGATATTTCTTTTCTCTTTAGGTGCAAAAGAGCTAGGTAGAGAATGTGCATATACTGAATATGATTGGATACTATAAGAGTATGTCCTCCGATAGGAAGGGACAGCGGAGCGAAAGTCTTGGAATAAAAAGATGGCTTGAAATGCGTTATGGATAGATCGAACGTAAACAAGTGATGACTCTTATCGCATGTGAGTTCTAAACAAGTTCGAATAAACTGTACAAGTCAAGACATCATCTGACATTTGTGAATTAAGCGGCGACCTTGATGTCAGCCGAGTGTAAGTTATCAAGCATTTTGTTCTTTGCTAAGTCAAGCGAATCAAAAAACGTTTGCATCGGAGTTCGTCCACAACATATCTTTCCAGAATGAGGTCGCTCGACGTTGTATTGAGCTATCCAGGTATCAAGATCACTCTGGAGTTGCTCTAACGTTGAATAGATCTTTTTCCTGAATGCTGTGTGATAAAACTCCTGCTGGATCGTTTTATGGAATCGTTCGCAGATACCATTGGTTTGTGGATGCCGTGCTTTGGTCCTTGAGTGATCGATGTTTTCAATGGCCAAGTAGAGCTGATATTCGTGCTGTTCACGTGCCCCACAGTATTCCGTTCCACGATCAGTTAACACTCGAAGTAACGGAATCTGATGTTCTTCAAAGAACGGGACAATGCGATCATTGAGCATCTCTGCTGCCACTAGAGCATTCTTACGGTCGTACAGCTTTGCAAAAGCGACTTTGGAATAGGTATCGATGAATGTTTGCTGGTAAATGCGTCCTATTCCTTTGATGGTGCCAACGTAATACGTGTCTTGAGCGCCAAGATAGCCCGGATGTTCAGTTTCGATTTCGCCGTGTGCTTCTTGTTCTTCTTTTTTGCGCTCCAACGCTTTCAGTTGGTCCTCAGTGAGAATCAGCTGCTCCTGAGCCATCTTTGCTTCTAATGCTGAAAGCCGTTTCTTGAATGTTTCCAGGTTATTCCGTTTCCAGATGTTGCGAACGGTTGCAGCTGATACGCTGATAGCACGTTTCTTGAGTTCGTTACAGACTCGTTGTTGCCCATAAGCCGGTTGATCGATAGCGAACTCAAGGACAGCTTGTTCAACTGCTGATTCTACACGGTTCTTTAAGTTTGGTTTACAGCGGGAGATCTCCAGTAATGCTTCTTCTCCGCCGTTATCATACAGCTCTTTAAACCGATAGAAGCTGTCCCGTGAATAACCGAATATTTTACACGCATCGGAGACACTCCCGAGCGTTTGGGCTAAATTCAGTAGCCCGACTTTGTTTTTTATGATCTTTTGATTTTGAGTCATCTGACACCTCCAGTTGGAGTTAAGTTAATAATCTGTCAGATGATATTCTAACTAATACAAATAAACAGTCTGCACAATCTTTCATGAAAATATCTTTTCAATACATACGGCAGTTCTTTCATGATGGATCATTGTCTACCATCGATAAAGCCATCCAAGCATCAATGGTTCTTTGTTCTCTTTCCATCATACTCTCTATTATCTTGGCACAGATATTTGCATGGATCATCATTCTTCTTTCTTTGAGTCGCTCTGTAACATTTCCCAAAAGAAGAAAAACACCATTCGATATCCCATTGCTTGTCTTTATCATCGTTCGAGTTACATCAATCGTCTTCTCGACCGATTTCTCTGCGAGTCTTCGCGCGCTACATACTGAAATACCGTATTATACATTATTCTATGCGATAACACAGCAGCAAGCATTGCTCTCAGAAAGGTTTATACGCTTGATCCTTTGGATGTTCATCATTTCAGCGATGGTCGGGTCGTGTTATGGGACGCTTGCTGTTCTTCTGGGGTGGGAGAGTAGAGCTGCTTCGCTAACAACGGGGTATTACACCTTAGGATCTTATCTCACAGCTACGTTGGTGATGACGCTTGTACTAGGCAAATCAACCATGATGAGAAGGCGCTGGATATGGTACATAGTGATACTCATAATGACTCTTGGAGTGCTTTTGACATTGAATAGAATCCATTGGGGTATCATGGCAGTGGCGTTTTTCGTAACAGGTGTACTCCAGGAACGAAAACTGTTGAGCATAGTGATTATCGTCTTTGTCCTTGTATTCCTGGTTTCACCTACGGTGAATTATAGACTGAGTCAGATGGTTCATGTGCTGGATAATCTAAGCGGCCGTGATGTCCTCTGGAAAGGTGCAGCGATGATTTGGACCGATCATCCAATTCTTGGATATGGGCAGAATACATTTGTGGAAATATTCCCGCTCAGAGATTCCCTTGAAGATAGAAAGGTAGGCGGATGGCACAATGACTATCTCCAAATATATATAGAAAGCGGGCTATTCGGTTTGACAGCCCTCCTTTGGCTGTTGAGTTCGATCTATTATCAGGCATTTGTTCGGTTCCGAAAATTCATGATCAACGGAGAAGATGCGAAATTAGTTCTGGCGATTCTAGCAGGAATGAGTGCCATACTCCTTTCCTCGCTTTCCGGCAGTGCTTTCCTTGATATTCTTATTCGGATGATGTTTATGTTTTTATTATCATTCTATGGGCTGCTCCTGAAGCAAAAAGGTGGGGGAGTGTTCACTGCGAGTGGCAAGACTGATGTTCGTCAGATCAATGTATAATTTTTATATTCACCTATTCTCCATCCACATTTCGCCTCAATTCTATCGAGAAGTCTTTCTTTCAAAGGCTGATGCACTTTCGTCTGATCATAATGAAAAGACCAATTCTGACTGCGAATTCGTTCTTTCATGACGATAGGATGAGATCCGGTGAAAACCTTTAGTTTCCCGCCCTGTTGATAATCATACTCTGGTGTCGTACCGATATTCTGCCTGATCCAGTCGTCTGAATGCCACAACTTGTTAAAATTCTTTTGTTTGAGTTGCTGTATCTCTGGTGGTTTTACCCATCCATAGTGATGGACTGTTGCGGGAATGAGCTTTACTCGAAGCTTTCGCCTTCCAATTTTGAATCCTTGTGCATCACCCCACGATTCAACGCCTCTATTCGGACGGATAACTCTGATTTCTCGTCGATACCAGCGCCTCGAATCACCAATATAATTGTAACTCCCATAAAAATGTATGTAGTGAAAGAGGAGTCCATCAACCTCACGATCATTCCTATAACGTTCCATCGACTCCCGGATGATGTGATAATCATTTTCATGAAGGATTTCGTCGGCTTGTAGATAGATCGCCCAATCTCCAGAGGTGTGAGAAAGTGCGATGTTCGTTTGCTGGGCGAGTATGGAACCGCCTTTTCGAAGCGAATCATTCCATATTGTCTCAATCAATTTTACTTGAGGTACCGGAAGTGTATGAAGATATTCGAGTGTAGCATCCTCTGATTGACCAACTGCAACGATTACTTGATCACATAAAGGGAGAAGAGATTGTATAGACTCAAGAAATGGATAATCGAATTGCACACCATTACGGACGAATGTGAATCCGGTGACTTTCATCCTTTGTCATCCGCTTAAAAAATAATACCGATAGAGATAATATGAGCATTCCCCACTTGCCGTGAAAAAGGAATGTATGCATAATCGACGACAGCAATACTATACAGAATTCCTATCCCCATGGAAAATCCTCTCACGTCATACCCCGTACTATAGCCGAATCGCAGCGCTACCGTATTGTTATAGCTTGCCTCACCACCAAGACAAAAGTGCCGATGTGGTGTGCCCAATTCTGAAGAAAAAGCCAACGCGGTCCGGGATGAGAATTCCTTCACAGCAAATGCATACGTTCCTCCGACTCGAACTTGCGATGGTAAATCGGTCTGTGTGGAACGGAACGCTCCAAGGGAACCTATTCCTGTCAGTGAACAACCAAGAACCAGACCGTCGAGCGACGGCTTGTACAGAATACCTGCATCAATACCGTAACCAGTGGCTTCATCGACATATATTTTTTCATAGAGATATTTCGGAGCGATACCGAAGTGAATAGACTGGGAGATCTCGAGCCCATATGCTATTTGAAATGACGCAGACTGAGAATTAAATGTTCCCAGCGCAGGACCTGGAACTTCACGGATTTCTATCCCATCCACACTTGTGTTTGCTATCGAAAAAGCAATTGCTCCGACCTTAAGGGGAGCAGCAAGTGAAAGTAACTCTGTTCGAGTATCCTGGAACCATTCCGTATGAGAAAACATAACGCAGTATGATTCTTGTAATGCAAGATTAGCGGGATTGAGTCCTGTCGAATGAAGGGCTGCTGGATCAGCAATAAAAGACTCACCCGTAGAAGCAACAAATGGTGTTGTCGGGAGTTTTAAGCTCACCCCGCCCCTGGAACTTCCCTGCGAAAAAAGAAGAGCCGGGAGTGATATTAGAAAAATGAAAATTCTAGTTTTCATTGGAACCTGAGTGATAGTGAAACGATATGAACGCCACTTGGACTGTACGGCTCAAAGATATAGGTATACTGGAAGGAGGGTGACCAATGTGTTGCGTTGGTTTGGAAGGCCATCCCAAGCGCCGGCTTTGCAGCCATTTCGTCAGTCAAAGCAATTTGATCAATCCCGCCTCTTATCTGGAGACCTTCAATTACCTTCACTTCTGCACCAAAACGAACAAATGACTCCGTACCAACAGATTCATATTCACAGGAAAAAATGCAAGGATACCATAGAGGAGTCCAACTTATACCAAGATGTCTTCTGAGAGGAAATCGATCCGAGAAATCATTCCCAAGAATTCCGTAGAGTTTTGTAGAATTCCAATTATACTTTGCATTAATATCCTGAATAACGGCAGCAAGGGTAAACTCAGGAGAGAGTATGTAAAGGGCACCAACGTCAATCGCCACACTGGTGCTGTTCATCTCTTCAAAGAGTACGTGATATAATATTTTAGTGGTAATTCCCAAGGAAAATGAAGGTGCTGGCCGCAGGCAAAAAGAAAGCATAAATGCGTTTTCTGATGTGCTGTACGTATCGGTGTGAATTCCGTCTCGATCTCTGCCATCGATGTTTCCTACTCCTGCATTGATGATTGAGAGTGAAATTCCAGCATTCGGTTTCAAACTTTTTGTAAAGCTCAGGAAATTAAGTTTACGATCGAGTGAAAGAACACTATACGCGAGAGTTGCGGTCGGAATAGTCTGGAATGCGATTGCAGCAGGGTTGTAATAGGACTGTATGTCGCCTTGTATTACTGAGGACATTGCATTGCCCATGGCGGTCCCGCGAGCTCCAAATCCCATACGCATGGACGATCCGGCAAGGCCTGTCGTTGAAGAATTGTTCTGCAATTGGCTGGCTGCAATTGAAAAGAGGCACAACAATGTCATGAAGGTTGAACCAAAGTATTGAGCCAGGGATCTCATCGTAGCACCAGTATCTTTCCCCAGATGACATCCTGATTATTGGTTTCAATACGATAGAAATAGACGCCATTAGCTACGACTGATCGAGCATCATTTTTCCCATCCCAGATTTCATCGTATTCTTGTCCATTGAGACGTGAAGCCTGCTGAATGAGAGTTCGGACAGGCTGCATGGCGAAGTTGAAGAGACGGATTGAGACATTATTGATTCCTGAACGAATGGTTCCTAAGCTGTAATGAATGCGTACCGGCTCATCATCCGGTGAAAATGGATTAGGAAAAGCATACGTTCGGTTTTCATTGCCGAGAGGCTCTGCCGTACGAAAGATTTTCCATGTAGAACCAAAAGGGACGGAAGGTGAATCGATCGTATAAGCGATTCCTTCGGGTCCACCGAACCATACGGTATCACCTTGAGCGGTGACACCATAACATTCCGTAGATGTAAATCGTTGAAGATTTGTAGGATCATAAATTGAACCGTTTTGGATCCAGCTTTCTCCATAATCCGAAGAACGGAAAATACCTGCATCAGCAGCAACATAGACAATCGAATCTTTGGAATCAATATTGTGGACCCATTCGCCGAGAAGCGTATTGTTCCATGTGGATCCGCCATCCTGAGTAAAGCTGACTCCTTTTATTTCATCTTCGCTGGCATTGACAGTCGCTGCCCACATGATTTTACGATTTCGCCACTGTTGTTCTTTTAATGCGACAACAAAATTTCCGGAGATTGAATGAACCTGGTTCTGGTGTGAGAATTTACGCCAACTCATTCCGCCGTCAGTGGATTTGTTTATTCCACCTGCAGATCCCGCCCATATCGTACTATCATCGGCGGCATAAACAGAAAACAAGAGATGGTTATTGTTCGCTTTCAAACCAAGACGTCCAGATGAAGGGGAGAGATCAAACGCATAATCGAGGGCCATCATCGTATCGATATAGTCAAGGTTATCCGGAGGAAGAACGACTCGTCTCCAGGAGCTATCAAGAAAAGAATATTTACGAAGCATGCCGGCCCAACTCGTCGTCCATACAGCATTTTTTGTCAACGCGATATCAAATGTAATGTTTTGCTGGGGGACAGTTACCGGCATTGCACGTATTTTATTCCTTCCATATAATTCCAGAGTATCATTGTTATTGTCAACAGGTTGTGGAACGAATGTCCACGAGATACCCCTATCGGTCGAATAATGCAGACCACCGCCAGTTTGCACGTATTCATCATTCAATTTGGTAGAATATCCGGTGGCTACCCAAATCAAATCATTTCGTACCGCAATCGCTGATATACCCTTATTGTCAAATGTGCCTGTACTCGAAAAGTGTGTCCAACTGATTCCTCCATTCACGGTGAGACTTAGTCCGCGTTCAGTCCCGAACCAAATTGAATCATGGCGGACTAGGATATCGTTAATCGTGTTCGTTCGCGGCAAAGAGCTACTCCAGCCGGAAAAAGATTGGAAGAGTTTCGGTACCTGTCCAAACGCAGGAACTACGAAAATGAAGGACAGAAGTAATATGCTGCGAATCCTCTTCAATGGATTATCGTTATCGTTGTTGTGAGAACATCGCTGGTGTCACTCGAAAGATCGATAGCCAAAAATTTAAACAGGTAAGGACCTGGCGGAGGAGGGGGAGTTACTGAAAAGGTTTCTGTATAAATTCCATTGTCTGCTTTGACGTCGCCATGAGTGCCATCATCAAACAAAGGAAATTCTTTTCCACTCGAAGAAATCATCAATACTGATTTTATATCACGTTGACCATCGTAATCAAAAGCTTTTAAACTTATGACGAAGGTCGAATCTGTTGAAGTATTCACACTTGAGGGACACTGTAGGTCAGAAAGAATAGGAGCAATATTAGGACGGCTGATAATCAGCGGAAGAGTAATGCGTTGGCTTTGAAAATCATTCTGAGAACTACTGGAGAAATTGACAAAGAATTTCCCAGCCTGATATCGGTAAATAGAAAAACCAACTAAGGCGCTATAAATGCTGTCGTTGGGAGTGAGATCTGAATTTGATCCGCTATCGTTCATTTGGACAGAAGTTATGATATCATCTGAAGAAGGATTAACAACGACACAAAATACATCAGAAATCTTATCTTTTCCCTGCGGATGTGTCACTCTTGCTTGGCCAATAAAACTGACTTGAATGATATCTTCCGGTTTTCGACCTGGACCGATGCCCTCAGTGTGAATTGTATCCGGTGTGATTCTTGCAAAAGAAATGGAAGGGGGAAATCCTGAATTATCGATAATGGATCCCTGTCTATTTTCGCAGCCAGGAATCACAAAGAGGGATCCAAGAATTATAAATATGAGAAAATCTCTAAGCGGATAATTGCGAGACACGATTGCCCTTCTGTAAATTTATATTATATAACCTGTAGCAATCGTTTTCCGGTTAGTCCTTGTTGTAAGTGGTTAGCGTTTCCTTTAAAAGGTAGGGAAATAAACAGAGAGATTCAATACGTTAACCGCCTACCGTAAAAGGATTTAAAGAGAAAGAAAGCACGAAAATAATAACGCATATCCACCCCAGCGCCATACGCCGGGCATCGAGGGGAGATTCATCAGCAACAGAGGGGTGGTATAATTTGACAACGTAGAGTGCAATCATCGCCCAGAGAAACCATGCTGACCAACTGTATTGCGCAAAAGGAATAAGCTGCCCTACATCACGTTTATAGACAAATCCGAGCAGAGTTCTTAATAAAGCATCTGAAATTGATGGGGTACTGAGGAACATCAGAATGTACAATGAACTGCGTGCTATCTTTTTGTGGAATTCGCCAAACATTGCATAGATAACATGACCACCATCGAATTGACCTATGGGAATAAGGTTCAATGCCGTTACAAAGAGTCCAAACCATCCGGCACATAGAAAAGGATAATGGTAGACTTCGCTCATTGGTGGAACATACTGCAGAGAAGGATTCGTCAGGATCGATTGCAACCCTGAAAAGAGCAATGTTTTCCCAAATTCCAACGAAATACCGTGTGCTGATGCAGACGCATTGATAGAAAAATTGTAGTTCGGGTGAATACTCAGAATGAACGAGGGTGATGGGAGGTTTGAGAATCCATAAACAAGGACTGCAAGGGACGCAGTGAACCCTGCAATAGGTCCTGCGACACCAATATCAAAAATGGCTTTCCGTGAAGGCACGCTCGTCTTTGTTTTTATAACAGCCCCAAAAGTACCGAAATTCAAAAAGAGCTGTAAAAGGAATGGAATTGGGGGAAAAGGAAGGAAATAGGGTAAGGTTGCATCCACTTGATGATATCGAGAAGCAAAATAATGACCGAATTCGTGACATGCCAAGATAAATAAAATTGACGCTGAATATGGAATCCCGAAATGAAAATTCGTTAGTTCAAAAGGATCTCGATTCAACCAGAGGACTCCAGCAACCGTCGTGGTGAAGAACGTCAATATGAAAAGGCTTAAGTGGAAGGACCAACGGAGCATTGCCTTAAAAGTAGATTCTTTTTCCCTGCCTACAGATTCTTGTACTTGGTCAATATTCATTAATGGATGTTTATTTCATGGAAAATCATTGGTTTACTTCAATATTACTACGAAATCTCAGGAATAAACCATACAGGGTTTGTGAAACAAAAATGAGAATGAGCGTCCGAAGAGTCATCGGCTGAAGTCCACACTTCTGCACGTAGATAGCAATTAGTCTCTATGTTAATTTCTAATTCACGATTTATTGCATAGGCTCGTAAGTCATGCTCGGACAATATTACAATCTCCGAAGAGCCTATAATACCTTTGAAGATTTTCACTAAATGTATTGATCCATATTCTGTTGAAGATAATATATCAAGCAATATTTTGTGATTATTCCCGAAATTATTACTTCCGATTGAAGTGATTTTTTCCTTCCCTGAGTACACAATGAAGTTGATCACAGGTCCGTCTGTAACCAAAGATTGTCCATATTTAAGTGCGGACAATATATTGCTTTCGGACAGGGATTCAAGGAAGACGCCTGTTCGCATTTTGCCAAATACTTGATGCTCCCGTTCAAGAATTCTGAGGAATGGAATACCAATCTGTCTGAAGCGATTGAAATTTCCATGCGCATCATTCCCGGCAAGTGCAAATAGTCGTCTACCTTTTAAAAGTTCCTCTATCCATTGGCGATAGCCGTTCCAGAATCCGTCTGAAAGTTGTCCATTAATAAATTGAAGTCCGGATAAGCGCTGATGTAATAAATCAGAATTTAACCAGACGCCGCGTCCGAGGAGAATTCTTTGAAGAGAGGAAACTGGTTCCAGCGGATGAGCAGCGTAGGAAACGGCTGATGGTTCAAGATCATTCAAGACTTCTGTGATGCTATGCTCGCTTTCTGTTTTGAGCCAATGCTCGGCTCCATCACCTGATCCGTGGAAAAATTTCCTATTACCTAAGAGGAGAAGATGAATATTCTTTCGCGCTTGGGTACGACAAGTTACCTCTTCACCTCTGACTATGACAAACTGATCACTTTTTGAGTTAAGGTCATCAACTTCATTCTGCAATAATTGCCATTTTTGGATTTTTGGATCGTTAATTAAATAGCTGTCAAGGGAATCATCTAAATCATATGAATGATCAGTCACACACAAAAACGATAAACCCAATGCCATGCTTAAATTCACCGCTGCACCTAAAGGAGATCCAAACTCTACTTGATCATTGGAATAGATGGAATGTGAATGACATTCACCGAAGTACAAGTGTCCGAATTTTGGGTTACATGACTCTGAGACATACACATCCAGAGGAAAATGAGAGGATGTTCGATAATTATCGTTGAAATATCGGCGAGCGTTTTTACCATCGCTTATTTCAAATTGTACGTCGCATTTGATCTTTCCTGTTAGTCCGTTAAGAGGTATGTCATAAACTCGCCACCACACTTTCTCGGAGATCTCCAATGGTGCTTCAAGCAGGGTCGTTTCAAGAACAATCATATTCTCGATTCTTAGAACGACGGAAACCTTCTTGAGTAGTGTAGGAAAAAGGTGAGCATCTTTTATGAGCACAAGGAGGGGGAGAGGTATTTGAGGATCGAGCCGGTGCGGAGCATCTGCGAGTATTTCAGGTTCATGCTTTCGCAAAAAACTGAAAAAATATTTAAATCTATAATGCGTTTCTGCGTAAAGAAAAACGGGAAGCAGATGCCATAATGCCATAGGAAGATGAGTCAAAATTTTCGCCCTTTCCATTTCACCTTACCGCCGAAGAATACAAGGAAAGGAAGAAAAAGAACGTATGTTAGAAAATACAATTCAAACCAGTAAAACCAACGTAATTCATCAATATGATTAAGTTTACGAAGCAATTTATAAAGGAATATATAGTCTGCAATAAATTTAACCATAAGAGCTGTTGCTGCTTGAACGACACCTCCCCAGAAGAGCATGATGAAAGGAGACAGGTGCATAAGGAAGCCCACTGACATAATGGCAAAACCTGCAATTTTCATATCGAGTCCACCTTTTCCCCACCTATGCTTTTGCCTAATGAGCGTTTTAAAATCTGGACAGGGTTTGCTTTGAACAAGATGTTGCGAATCAATGGGATACCTATATTGCCATTTTCCTGAACTGACAATTGCCTGTACAACTGCATAGTCCTCAGTGACACTGAACTTTATTTTTCGATATCCGCCAACTTGTTCGTATGCTGATTTTCTGAATGAAAGATTATTTCCGATGCTCCCAAGTGGAAGGCCTAATCCAGCTGTCGCAGCTGCCATTCCAAGGATAAATGCCCAATCCAATGACTGCATCCCTTCAAAAGTTGTTGCAGCTTTTTGAAGCGTGAATCCGCCAACTAGCCCTACTTCATCACTATATCTCAGTGCTGTTTGTTCAACCCAGGTCGACGGAACAATACAATCTGCATCTGTAATAAGAATTATCTCACCTATCGCCTGATCAATCCCATGCGCTAGGGCATTAGCCTTGCCTAGAAGGTTCGGATTTTCCTTAGAGTGCACAAGCTTAATGTTGGAGTAACGATTCATAAAAGCTTCGCAAAGTGTTGCAGTACTGTCCGTCGAGCCATCATTGACAACGATAATTTCATATCTGAACAATGGATAGGTCTGGTTCGATACAGATTCAAGGCAGAGTGGGAGATTGGATTCTTCATTCCTTGCAGCAATAATCAGCGAGATAAATGGATCGGACGATGGCATCTTACCGTCCTTATTCCGATTCAATCCGATGAGGAATATTCCTATCTGACATACGTAAAGGACAGTAATGAGGAGAAGAAAGTTTTCGAAAGTCATCAAGGTAACTGTTTGAAATTAAAACCCTTTTCCTGTAATGCATCAAGAAGAAAGGGAAGATATGAATGAACTGTATGGGCGGTAGATTCGTTATCATGAAAGAGAAGAATTGACCCATCAGTAGCTTTCTTTATAACACGTTTCATTTTGCGATTCAGCTGAGTCGGTTGGAAATCTTTACTATCGACGCTCCACAGGATACATGATAGGTCATACTCTTGGAGCACTTTTAATGTGACGCCTGTAAAGTATCCGTATGGAGGGCGAAAATAGCGTGATTGTTCACCGATGATCTCCTGCAAGATTTCTTCCGACTGAAGAATTTCATTTCGGATAAATCCCTCATTTTTGAAGAAAAAGCTTGAATGCGTGTATGAATGGTTGCCTATTTGGTGCCCATCGTTCCTGATTTGATAAGCAAGCTCAGGAAATTTCGCTACATTCTGACCAATAAGAAAAAAACTTGCCTTTATATTGCGTTCCTTAAGGATTCGAAGAACTGTTGGTGTCGCTCTTGGATGAGGGCCATCGTCGAACGTCAGATGGATCCCATGAACGGTTGTGGAAAAGAGAACAGATGGAAAAAGCAACCGAAGTAGTCTAATTTCATATCTCATCGTTGAATATTACGTCCCTTCCACTGAAACGAAGCAATTTGACCAATTGCAGCGGTGATAACAATATAAGGAACATGAAAAATCTCTGCAACGAGAAAGTGGAATAATGGGACTGGTTGACCGAACATCCGTGCTCCGGTGCGGAGAGTGAAATAATCAACTAAAGCTTTACCGCAAAACACGATTCCAAGGGGATAAATGAGTTTGGGTTCTGATGGAACTAACAGAACGGCGAGAATAACGCTGAGAAAAAATAAATACAGCAAAATAAGTGTGCGCAGAATAGTTTTATCCTCATAATGTCCACGCTTATTTGCCCAGCGGATACGCTGGGTAAAGAATGAAGAAATCGTATTTGACGACTGTGTCGTTACTACTGCATCTGCTTCCGGAGCAAAAACGATGGTTCCTGCATTTCGCTCAACCATTCGGTTCATCAAGGATTCATCATCGTTCGAACTGTCAGAAAGACCAAATCCTCCAACCGCCTCGAAAGCCTTTTTTCGATAGGCGAGATTTGCTCCATTGCAAATGATTGGCCTTCCCGATCCAATCAAACCGGCCGCAGTGGTGATAAGTCCAAGGAATTCCAGGTATTCAAGTTTGGAAAAAAAGGAAGCGGAAACCTTTTCTCGAACTGGTCCCGCAACAAAGACAACATCTTTCCTAAAATGATTAATCATAATTTCAATCCACCGTGGCGGTAGAAGGCAATCAGCATCTGTACTAAGAATAATGTCTCCTGTTGAGTGCATGATTCCATGGGAAATTGCCAAGGGCTTGCGTCCTATATTGCGTTCCTTCGTATCCGGCAAAGAACGTAGATGAAAGTTCCTGTGACTCTCTGAGAATGACCGTACAATTTCCGCTGTTCCATCCGTTGATCCGTCATCGACAACAATAACTTCATAGTTCTGTGGAAAGTATGACTGTTCGGTGAGCGACTGAAGGCATTCTCCAATCGCTTTTTCCTCATTTCGGACTGCAATGACAATGCTTGCCATCGGGAACATAGTTGTTTGCTCAGCTGGTGTAAGCGAAAGCAATCCTAAACGAACACGAATGAAAAAATAGACATAGTAGATGGTAAAAATTGACAGCAATCCGAGAGCGCACTCTATCATGGGAAATCACCTAATGGATTTTTTTGAAGAAATGAAGCAATGAAGAAGTCGATAATTGCTGATACCTCAGGAAATAAGTTCCTATCGCACTGGGTATGAAAACATTGATGACAAAAAGGAGCAAGGAAGCGTTCAGAGCTGCCGCCTGTGAAATTCCAAAGGCAGAAAAGAAAAAGACCGATCCTGCTTCGCGAATGCCGAGATCACCTAATGAAATGGGGAGAAGGGATTTCACGAACATCATGGCGCTTGTTCCGATAAATGCCTGTTCAAGCGTGACTCGATCAAATGCGCAGAGGAGCAAGAACAATTGAGCGACGATAACGAGATGAAACACGATGGTGTAAAGTGAAGTGATCACCACCTGTCGCGGTTTCAGGAGAGTCAACCCTTCCAAAACTCCTGTAAGCCATGATTTTTTAAAGAACGAGGTATTGATTCGATGTCCGAAGTCAGCAATCAGTTCCATTCGTAAAAGGATAACGAACAACATCGCAATAAGTCCGACCGTCAAAATGCTGAAAATGATTGAATTAGAGATTGTCAAGAATGCAAGCCCGATTATTCCAGCGACGCTCGTAACCAGAAATATTTGAGCTTTATCAAGGAGCGCCAAACCTACTAAATGTGATCGTCGTGCATCAGTGATATGGAGAGCTCTTCCGGCAAATTCGCCAATTTCCCCTGGAGTGAAAGAACCAAGTGAAATGCCAAGCATCACGGATCCAAACGCTTCCCACGACGTCGGTGATTCTTTGACGGCATGAAGCATGATACGCCACTTCAATGTTCGCACACCAAGATTGGCAATTAAAAGTACGGCTCCCCCAAAAATATACCTGCTGTCAGCAGACCGGTATGCAGCGAGAACGTTTTGCCATTGAACCAGGGAAATGACAAAGGTGAGAACGAGTGCGCTCACGGTGACTCGGATTATGATGCGTAAAAGTCTTTTCCAGAGATTCTCTGGTTCGTTATGTGCTCTTGTGTTCAACTCTGCTTCCATTGAAACTTCCAGAAAAGTCCGAGCGGTCCAATAAAGGAATTATACAGAATGTAAAGTGCTTCCATTAAAATAAATGTCGATCGAAATGAATTACACTGAAATGTCCTCGTCGAGGGAAGTATGAGAACCGCATCAGCGGCAAACTTCATGACGATGCATCCCAGAACACTTTGGACCGATATTAAGCCAAGGAAAAATAAAATAGGGGAGAGGAAGATCATGAGATTTGCCGAGTGATAGAAGAAAAAGAAAAGCATCATAGGAACAGTGAAGAACTTTGAAGCAGAGAAATGACGTTTGCGCTGCTCAACAAAGGACCAGAAGCCTGCTGGCGGTACTGTCGGAACAAAACTTTTATTCGTGTGCAGATATCGGATTTCCCATTTTGTCTTCCTTCGCACGAGTTGAAGAAAGAGATCATCATCGCCGCTGATAGAATGTTTGATCCTCTCAAATCCGTCCACTTCATCATAGACACTGCGCCTGTAGGCAAGATTCCTGCCGGTGCAGAGCCATCCACTATTCCAACCGATTGAGCCAGCACTCCACAGAGCTGCACGGAATTCTTCGTAGGTAATAAATGAAAAAAGGACTCTTGTAAAAATTCCACTCTTTAGCGCTATGCTCGATGGGGTTTGGTAAGGCGAATATCCTGCGACGAGTCCCACTTCAGGTTGAAATTGTTTTACTAATTCTTCAACCCATTCGGGGGGAGGAAAGCAATCCGCATCGGTGAAACAAAGAATTTCACCTTTGCTCGCCTGAATGCCGGATTTGAGAGCGTTTTTTTTCTCCGGCATATCGGAAGAAGTCTTTGTCATGTCGATACAGTGGAAGGTCGGATTCTCCCTGCACATATCAGCAATAATTTTCCCCGTGTCATCTGTTGACCGATCATTGATGAGTATGATCTCACAATGTGGATAAGTCTGCTGAGACAAACACAGAAGCAGTCTGCCAAGAGTGTGCTGCTCATTGCGGGCAGCCACGATGATAGAGACTAACGGTTGCTCTGAACTTGGGGAATTCCTGACACGCTTCCTTCCCCACAACAGGCCTATGTGAATAAGAAAATAAAACCCTGAAGCAAGTGTAAGAAGCACTCCGAGTACTGTTGAAATTTCCATACACAGTCATAATCGGAAATAATGGGTTCTTTTGCAACGTCCAAAATAAATTCAAAAAGTGTGAGAAATTCTCGCGCAGAGATTGAAAATCGCATCTCTTCCAGCTATATTGACACAAAGGTATTTCCCTGATAAATTATTGAACATTATGAAACCATTGGTTATTGGATTGGCTGGAGGAACAGGCTCCGGAAAAACTTCGGTTGCTAATAAGATTCTCGAACGTCTTGACACGGATCATGTGATGGTCCTCCAGCATGATTCGTATTATAAAGACCTCGAGCAGCATCGCGGATTAACACCGGATAAAATCAATTTTGACCATCCCGATTCACTCGAAACGGATCTGATGATTCAGCACATTCGGCAATTATGCGAGGGGAAAACGATCTATCAGCCTATTTATAATTTTGCAACACATCGGAGAATGGTAGAGACACAGCAGCTTGCCCCCAAAGATATTATTATTATCGATGGAATCTTGATTTTTGTTGAAAAGCGGTTGCGAGAAATTATGGATATCAGAATATTTGTCGATACTGATGCTGACGAGAGACTCGTTAGGAGAATTCGCCGCGATATTCTTGAACGCGGCCGATCTGTGGAAACGGTCATGAATCAGTACTTGGATACTGTCAAACCCATGCATCTCGAATTTGTAGAACCCAGCAAGCATTGGGCAGATATTATTATCCCGCGCGGCGCGGATAATCTTGTTGCTATCGATATGGTTGTCACGAAGATTAAATCGCTGCTGGCTGCGAAACTTGCAGCAGCACAGATATCATAGAGATCTCGTTTTTCGTCCTTCCAACGACTCAAATGAAGTTTAAATCATGTTTTTTGCATTTCTTGACTCTCCGTCAAAAATGCAATATCTTCATCAGAGAAAAGTCCATTGTAGAGTGATTCATAAGTTGTTTATAGGGATTATGTGAACCGAAAGCTAAAGTTAAAAACCGCAGGACGTGTGTTCTCGCCTTCCTCAACCAAGATTGAATCGAAATACAAGAAAACAACTCTTCCCAATGGCATGCGTGTTGTCACGGAAGAGATCCCGCATGTACGGTCCCTTTCGCTTGGACTCTGGATTCAGACAGGTTCTCGAGATGAATCTCCTGAAAAGAATGGTATTTCGCACTTCATGGAACACATGGTGTTTAAAGGAACAAAGAAGCGAACAGTGAAGGAAATTGCGCAGAGCATGGAATCTGTAGGAGGGTATTTAAATGCATTTACGAGCAAAGAACATACATGCTACTATGCACGTGTACTGGATGAACATCTCGAATTAGCGATTGATGTTCTGTCGGATATGGTACTTTCGCCAACGTTTCCTGAAAAAGAATTAGAAAAGGAAAAGAATGTCGTTCTTGAAGAATTGAAACAGGCAGAGGATGACCCAGACGATATCATCCATGATTATTTTGAAAAAACAATCTTTCGAACACATCCGCTTGGTATGCCTGTCATTGGAACGGCAGATACGATTTCCTCATTTCGGCGCAACAGTCTTCTCCAATACAAAACAGAGCGTTATACATCTTCAAATATTGTCATAGCGGCAGCGGGTCATATCAACCATACCGAAGTGGTAGAATTAGCTGAACGGTATCTCCGTCAGACTGCGGCCACTGTCAGTTCTCCAGAAACAAATCCACCGGCTGTGATCGAAGAACTCAATTCAGTTCGGAAAGAGTATTACAAACCCATTCAACAGGCTCATATTTGTTTAGGGACAATCGGATGCAGTGTCAAAGATGAAAAACGCTTTTCCATGCAGGTCCTCAATACGATATTAGGAGACGGGATGAGTTCTCGATTGTTCCAAAACATCCGGGAGCAATACGGCTTCGCCTATTCTGTCTATAGCTTTAACAATATGATGCAGGAGACCGGAACAGCTGGTGTATATGTTGGTACGGAGGGTTCCCATGTACAGAAATGTATTGACCTTGTGTGGAAAGAATTGAAATCTCTCCGTCGGCAGGGTATCACAAAAAGGGAGCTTGAGCACACGAAAACTCAATTAAAAGGAGGCCTTATGCTGGGGATGGAAAACATTCCCAATCGTATGATCCGACTGGGGAGTTCGGAATTATATTTTGGTGAGCTGATTTCTCTTGATTCCATTACGGCAAAAATTAATGCTGTCACAAGAGAAGATGTCCAAGAAATGGCGGAACGGTTATTCGAAGAAAATCAATTTACAACAATCATTTTTCATCCAGATAAGAAACGTCAGGAAATACCTGAACAGGCAAACTTGAATTAATTCTGTGAGTCATTGAGCTATGCATACTGAGAATACCGTTGTTTCCATATCCCGTCGCGGACGAGATATTCAGGGTTCTCCAATACGTAAACTTGCTTCACTTGCGGAACAGCGAAAGAAGCAGGGAATCCGGGTGTACCATTTGAATATTGGTCAGCCTGATTTACCTACACATCCTGCAGTATTCAATGCCATCCATACCTTTGCGCAGCCAACAATCGCGTATGCCCCTTCTAACGGTCTGCCGCAGCCGCTCACCGCATGGAAGAAATATTTTCAACACGTCGGGGTTCATTTTGAAGAACATGAACTCATCGTCACGACCGGCGGTTCAGAAGCCATTATCTTTGCAATGTGCGCGGTCTGCGATACCAATGATGAAATTATTGTGTTTGAGCCATTTTATACAAACTATAACGGTTTTGCGAGCATTGCTAATGTAAGACTGGTTCCTGTGCCACTGAAGATTGAAAATGGCTTTCATCTGCCACCGGAACGTGAAATAGAAACATACATTACGAAACGAACACGAGCGATTCTCTTTTGCAATCCATCAAATCCTACTGGAACGATTTACAGCCGCGAGGAACTCCAATGCTTAGTGGCGCTTGCAAAAAAATATGGAGTTTTCTTATTGTCAGACGAAGTATACCGCGAGTTTGCCTACGAAACGAGAGCTGTCAGTATTGAAAGTTTTTCGGAAATTAAGGATCGCGCAATTCTATTGGACAGTTGCTCGAAAAGATTCAATGTCTGTGGCGTACGCATCGGCGTTCTAGCCAGCCACAACAAAGACATCATTTCTGCTGTTCTAAAATTTGGCCAAGCAAGACTTTCGGTCGCAACGATTGAACAGATGGCTATGGTGCCGTTGTTAGAGCATCCAGAGGTATATACTAGGCCGATCGTGCAGGAGTTCAGAGAGCGTCGTGACGTTGTTTATCAGGGATTGAGCGTTATACCCGGAGTGACGTTCTATAAACCGGAGGGGGCATTTTATATAGTCATTGGTCTCCCGGTTCATGATTCTGAACACTTTGCAAAATGGCTCATAGAGGAATATGAATATCGGCGGGAAACGGTGTTACTGGCACCAGCGCAAGGTTTCTATGCAACACTGGGTAAAGGGATGAATGAGGTGCGATTAGCATTTATGCTCAACGTTGATGATCTCAGAAAATCCTTAGAAATCCTCAAAACGGGACTTGAAGTATATACCAAGAAGTTTATGAATTCATGAGACGTGTAGGAGAATGGCAAAGATCATAATTGATGGAAAAGAATTAGTCGTTGATCCACAATGGACTGTGATTCAGGCGGCTTCTCAGAATGGGATACATATTCCACATTTTTGCTGGCATCCCAAACTTTCCGTCGCAGGAAATTGTCGCATATGCTTGGTGGAAGTCGAGAAAATGCCGAAACTTGTGATTGCGTGTGCGACTCAAGTTTCCGACGGGATGGTAGTTAACACGAAAAGCGAAAAGGTTGTGAAAGCACGCAATGCAGTGATGGAATTCTTGCTGATCAATCATCCGTTAGATTGTCCGATTTGTGATGAAGCGGGAGAGTGTAAACTTCAGAATTATGCTTACAAGTTCAGCACAGGAACCAGTCGATTTCAGGAAAATAAAGTCCACAAACCGAAGAGAGTGGAACTTGGTCCACGTGTTATGCTCGATGTAGAGCGGTGTATTATGTGCTCCCGCTGTATTCGGTTCTCAGATGAAATTGCTCATCAACCGGTGCTCACCTTTACTGAACGAGGCACCCATGTCGTGTTAACAACTTTCCCCGGTACACAATTAGATAATCCCTATTCGATGAATGTCGTTGACATTTGTCCGGTTGGTGCATTGACGAGTCGTGACTTCCGGTTCAAATCTCGCGTATGGGAAATGTCTTCAACGGAAAGTATTTGTATCGGTTGCGCACGAGGCTGCAATACTTATGCTTGGGTACGGAATAATGAAATATTGCGGCTGACTCCAAGGAAAAACGACGAGGTCAATTCCTCTTGGATGTGCGACCATGGAAGACTCAATACATTTAAAGGTGTCTCGGGCGAGAAACGCCTGAACGGTCCTCTGATAAAAAAAGACGGTGCTCATGTCGAAGTTGGATGGGATGAGGCTGTTTCAACGGTGGTCTCCGAATTGAGAACGTACCGTAAACATGAAATCGCCGGAATTGGTTCAGCCTATGCGACGAATGAGGATAATTATCTCTTTACTCGGTTCATGAAAGACGTTATCGGAAGTAAGAATATTGGATTCCTTGAGCATTGTATACAAGGCGAGTCGGATGATTTGCTAATTCGAGCAGACAAAACACCGAATCGATATGGTGCTTTCGAGACAGGTCTCATGAATGAGAATGGACAGAGTGGCATAAACCATATCATGAAAGGTATTTCAGAGGGTTCGATTAAAGCTCTCTATGTGCTGGAAGATAATATTGCGGAAGTCCCATATATTGCCGACATGCTCTCCAATCTGGAAATGCTCATTGTTCATTCATCAGAAAAAAATGAAACCACAGCTCGGGCAGATATCGTGCTCTCAGCTGCAACTTTTGCTGAAAAACATGGAACAATAACGAATTTCCTAGGCCGCGTTCAGAAGCTGCAGCCTGCAGTGGCTGTGATTGATCAGGAACGTGCTTTAGATGATATGGCCATGAGTCGATGGGATAAGTTTACTGCTCCGAATGATTCATGGGGAAAGGGAAATAAGCGGGATGCACGTTCCTCCTGGAGAATTATCGCTGCGGTGGCTTCGGCGATGGGTGCAAAAATGAAATTCGGAACAGTCGAAGAAGTATTTAAGGAAATGTCAGAACGACTTCCTGCTTTTAAAGGTCTCTCCTATGTAAAGATTGGAAGCCAGGGCGTGAAGCTCAATGAATCGTCAAGACCATTGCAATCGAAGTAAGGATAAAAGAATCCCATGGATATCGTCTCATTGCTCATTGTGTTGATCAAAATCCTTGTGATGATGTTTGGAGTTCTGGTCTTAGGAGCCGCAATGGCTGTTTTTGCAGAGCGTCGTGTCAGTGCATTTATCCAGGAACGGGTCGGACCAAACCGGGTTGGGCCACAGGGAATTATTCAGCCGTTTGCTGATGTTGTAAAACTTGTGATGAAAGAGGATATCGTCCCCAGGCAGGCAAACCGGTTTATCCACGACCTCGCACCTATCATCTCCATCAGTGTAGCGCTGAGTACCTTTGCCATCATTCCTTTTGGGAACACCATTGTCCTTTTCGGCCGGGAAATTAAGCTTATGATCGCCGATGTGGATATCGGTATTCTTTATCTCCTGGCATTGACGTCGATCGGTGTCTATGGTGTGAGTCTTGCAGGGTGGTCATCAAACAATAAATATTCCCTCTTAGGAGGTCTGCGTTCTTCTGCACAACTTATCAGCTATGAACTCTCTATGGGCCTGTCGCTTCTTGGTGTGCTCATGCTCTCCGGGACAATGCGCCTTGACCAAATTGTGCTTCAGCAGACAGACTATTGGTGGGGTATTATTCCAAAGTGGAATATTTTTCTTCAACCGCTGGGTTTTATTACTTTTCTCATTGCTTCATTTGCTGAGACGAACCGGCTTCCCTTTGACTTACCTGAAGCAGAACCAGAACTCGTCGGCGGGTATCATACAGAATATACAGGCATGAAATTCGGTCTTTTTTTTCTCGCAGAATATGCGAACGTCATCACCTCGAGCGCTGTAACCATCACCCTGTTTTTCGGCGGGTGGCATCTCCCATGGGTCGAACAGCTGAGTGTATCGCCATTTCTTTTGAGCATTCTTCAAATGTGCACCTTCCTGGGTAAGGTCATTCTTCTTGTGCTGTTCTTCATCATTGTCCGATGGACAATTCCACGATTCCGATATGACCAATTGATGCACATCGGATGGAAGGTCATGTTACCGATGGCAATCGCAAATTTCTTGATCACAGGAATTGTTATGCTGGTCTGGGCGTAGCAGAGGATAAAGCAGATGAGTTCACCAGGGAAAATAATTCGTAAAAAGGATCTTACCCTCTTGCAGAAGACATTTATTCCGGAGATTCTCAAGGGCCTTCGGATGACGGTGAGACAGATGTTCCGGCCGACATTTACTCAACAATTTCCTGAAGAGCGGTTTAAACCTGATCCATCATTTCGCGGACGACCGGTTTTGGTAGCAGAAAACGGCGTCGAACGATGCGTTGCGTGCGGGTTGTGTGCTCGTGTATGCCCGGCGCTGGCAATCGAAGTGCAAGCTTCGGAAACAGAACTTGTAAAGGAACGATATCCCATAAAATTTGAGATCAATATGGTTCGGTGCATCTTCTGCGGCTTCTGTGAAGAAGTTTGTCCTGAAGAGGCGATTGTCATGAGCCAGGAATATCTACTCGCGTTTACGAGTCAGAAGGAGGCATTGTTTGGGAAGGAACGACTTCTGAAGTCGACCGAGGAATTGAAAAATAGACTGGAATTTTTGCGGAATCATCGGTAGGAAAATCTACTGAACTACATCAAGCTATCGGATACCGACAGGGGACGATCATCGAATATGTTTTCCCAGGTCTTCAGTGCTGCAACATACGGTGTCGTGGCATATCTTGTTGAAGTGGAGACACACCTGGATCCTGTGTCACCAAAATTTTTCATGGTTGGTTTACCGGATAATGCAGTCAAAGAGAGCATACATAGGGTTACTGCAGCGATCAAGAATTCCAATTTCAGGTTTCCTCGCGGGCGTATGACCGTGAATCTTGCACCAGCCGATGTGAAAAAAGAAGGTTCTTCCTACGATCTACCGGTTGCCTTGGGAATCCTCACTGCATCCGGTCAATTGAAATCGAGTATCGTGGAAGAATTTGTGGTGCTAGGTGAATTGGCACTTGATGGAACATTGCGCCCGATCCATGGCGCTCTGGTGATTGCCCTTGAAGCAAAAACGAAAGGGAAACGCGGAATTCTTTTACCGGAAGAAAATGCAAAAGAAGCTGCCATGGTTGAGGGGCTTGAAGTCTATCCAATGCGGAATTTGCGGGAGGCGGTTGGATTTCTTGCAGGCGAGCATCACCTCCTTCAACCGGTTCATGTCAATATGAACGAGGTCTTTTCTGCAGATCAGCATTACACTGTCGATTTTGCTGATGTCAAAGGTCAGGAGAGTGTAAAACGAGCAATGGAGGTAGCTGCTGCGGGTGGACACAATATCTTACTCATAGGTCCGCCTGGGTCTGGAAAGACAATGCTAGCAAAACGGCTTCCAACCATACTTCCGCCTATGACATTCGATGAAGCTTTAGAAACGACTAAAATTCATTCTGTTGCAGGTATGCTCCCGTCCAACACTGCTCTTGTTGCAACACGGCCCTTTCGTTCCCCGCACCACACGATTTCTGATTCAGCGTTGGTCGGTGGAGGGACGATTCCGCGACCTGGTGGGATCTCTCTCTCGCACCATGGTGCCCTTTTTTTAGATGAACTCCCTGAATTCGCACGAAATGTCCTTGAAGTGATGAGGCAGCCGCTTGAGGATAGCAAAGTGACGATCAGTCGATCAAAAATGTCGGTGGACTATCCAGCAAATTTCATGCTGGTGTGTGCAATGAATCCATGTCCATGCGGGAATTATGGAAATGCAGCGCAGGAATGCACATGCAATCATGTTCAAATTCAGAAATACGTCGGAAAAATATCGGGACCGCTGTTGGATCGGATCGATATTCAAGTTGAAGTACCATCAGTGAAGTACAATGAACTCGCATCAAAACGATCTGGAGAGAATTCTAATTCTATTCGTCAACGTGTCGTACGTTCTCGTACTCTTCAGACCGAAAGATTCAGAGGACGAAAAGGATTATTCAGTAATGCAGATATGGAATCAAATGAAATAAAAGAATATTATCAGATTGATCAAACCGGTGCCGATCTTCTCAAGATGGCAATGACTCGACTTGGACTTTCAGCTCGTGCATATGATCGCATTCTAAAAGTGTCACGAACTATTGCCGATCTCGATGGATGCATCGACATTCGCACAGAGCACCTCAGCGAGGCTATTCAATATCGAAGCCTCGATAGAAGTTTCTATGCAGTCTAAACCCTCATCAAACCCAAAATAAAAGGAACACATATGAAGAAAATACTTATAGTTATCGCAATTCTCATTGTTTATGCCTCAGCATGGACGCAACAAAAGGGGAAAATAATTACTATTGTCGGTGAGGTTGTTGAGACCCAATGTTATGTTAGCGGCTTAACCGGGCCTGGAAAGGGACCAGGACACAAGGATTGTGCACTGAAATCTGCGAAACAAGGAATTCCATTAAGCATTCTTGAAGATAAGACTGGCACGGTATTCTTAGTAGGACAGACAAAGAAAGCACAAAGTGGTGCAAATGAGATGCTAATCCCCTTCATCGCGCAAAAAGTCAAAGTCACAGGACGCATGTATGAAAAAGGAGGAATGAAGCTGCTCCTCATCAGTAAAATTAGTTCATTGGAGGATGTGAATAAATCGGAAGAAGAAAAAAAATAATCCTGAAATACGACAAATATCATGAGAGGAAGGGTGGCTGTACGCCGCCTTTCCTTTTTTTATGATCAATAACTGCATTGTAACTCCCTCACGGTTTTTGTATATTGATCAAAAGAGAGTGTGAATAATATGCACCTTGGGCACATCGAAATAGAAAAACCGCTTCTTCTTGCCCCCATGGAAGATGTTACCGATCAAGCATTTCGAATTATATGCAAACGCCTGGGTGCTGACATCGTGTACACTGAATTTGTGAATTCAGAAGGTCTTGTCCGTAATACTTTGAAGACTAGGAAGAAAATGGATTTCCGTGAAGAAGAACGCCCTTTTGGCATTCAGATTTACGGTGGGGAAGAGTCTTCAATGGAAGGGGCCGCGAGTATTGCTGAAAATCTCCAGCCCGATCTCATCGATATTAATTGCGGCTGCTGGGTGCGAAATGTTGTCGGATGTGGTGCCGGTTCCGGATTGCTTCGAGATATTCCAAGGATGGAACGCATCATTTCTGCCGTCGTACGAACCGTCAACGTGCCCGTAACTGTGAAGACACGAATAGGATGGGATTCAGATTCTATTAAAATTCTTGATGTTGCAAGAATGGTTGAACAGTCTGGGGCTTCAGCATTGACCATTCATTGCCGTACTCGTTCGCAAGCGCATAAAGGCGAACCTGACTTTTCCTGGATTCCTAAAATCAAAGCTGTCACCACCATGCCAGTTATTGCAAATGGTTCTCTTGACACTCCCCAGAAGATTGAAGAGGCTTTTCGAGAACTCGGATGCGATGGAGTGATGATTGGGCGCGGTGCTATAGTCAATCCATGGATTTTTCACCAGAGCAAGCATTTTCGATCGACGGGAGAATTACCCGCATTGCCGTCCATTGAAGAACGGTTCCGTGTTTTAACTGAGCATCTAAGACTATCAACGGAATGCAAAGGAGAACGCAAAGGAGTTATCGAGTTCAGAAAACATTATTCCGGCTATTTAAAAGGACTCTTTGGTGCATCGAAAGTACGCCAGGAATTGATGCAGTACATCGATTTAGAGCTGGTAGCCCGCCGATTGCTCCAATATCAGGACGAACTCCTCACAGACGGCACTGTACAAGCAAATATCGGCACTTTAGAAGCATCTTGAATGGATAAAAAACGGATCATTGAAATTCTTGATGAAATGGGGACTCTTCTTGAGTTAACGGGAGGAAATCCATTCCGTGCCCGGGCATATCATAATGCTGCACAAGTTCTTAGAGGATTAACTGACAACATCGAATCTCTCGTGTATCAGGAATCGCTTACCTCCATAAAAGGAATCGGACAGGGACTTGCGGATTTAATTACGGAACTTGTCCGCACAGACAAGGCAAAGATGCATGAAGAACTCCGCGTAAGAGTTCCATCCGGAGTCCTTGATATGCTCCGCATAGAAGGTCTCGGACCTAAGAAGATAAAAAACCTGTACGAAAAACTAAATATCAAATCGATCGCAGAATTACAAGATGCGTGCGACCATCAACGCCTTCGCTCGCTCGAAGGGTTTGGTGTTAAGAGTGAAGAAAGTATTCTTAAAAGCATTAAACAGCTTGAGCATACTCATGATAAACATTTATATTCTCAGGCTTTAGAGTCTGCAGAGAAAATACTTTCGATGTTGGTGGAAATCAAGGGGATCAAGCGAAGTGAGTATGCCGGCAGCCTCAGACGTCGAAAAGAATTAATCGGTGATGTAGATCTCCTCGTGAGTGCTGCAGAAAAAGCGCGTCCTGAAATATTTAAAATATTCACATCGCAGAAAAATGTGGAGTCAGTCATTGCAGCTGGTGGCACAAAAGCCAGCGTCATCCTTACAAATGGTATTCATTGCGATCTCCGTATTGTAAACGAATCAGAATATCCATTCGCGTTGAATTATTTCACTGGCAGTAAGGAGCATAATGTCGAAATGCGTTCACTCGCCCGTAAACGAGGCTTGAGTCTGAATGAATATGGATTCACGAAAATTGAAAAAGCCACAAATCATAAATCGCTCAAAAAAATTCCATCTTGTAAGACCGAAGAGGACATTTATTCTTGTCTCGGATTATACTATATACCGCCTGAACTTAGAGAAAACACAGGTGAAATAGAATATGCGCAGAAAAATCAAATACCCACGCTCATTGAACTGGCCGATCTACAGGGAGCATTTCATTGCCATACGACTGACAGTGATGGACTGAATACGTTGGAACAGATGGTTTCAGCAGCTCAACACCTGGGTTGGAAATATCTGGGAATAGCAGATCACAGTCAATCGGCATCCTATGCTGGCGGGTTGTCAGTAGAAAAGGCTCGTGATCAGTTGAACCGAATTAATAGACTCAATAAACAATTGAAGAATTTTCGAATTTTCAAGGGGACGGAGTGCGATATTCTGCCTGATGGCTCGCTGGATTATTCAGATGAACTTCTTAAAGAATATGATTATGTTGTGGTCGCTATCCATAGTAAATTTAAGATGATTGAAGATGAAGCGACAAAGCGAATTAGAAGGGCATTAAAAAATAAATATGTGACCATGCTTGCTCATCCTACAGGGCGACTTTTATTGGAGCGGGAAGGATATCCCTTGAATATGCCGGCTGTCATCCAGGCTGCTGCCGATTACGGAAAGGCAATTGAGATCAACGCACATCCGATGCGTTTGGATTTGGACTGGCGGTTTTTGAAATTCGCAAAAGAAAAAGGAGTTCGAATATGCATTAATCCTGATGCTCACACCATCGACGGTCTCAAGGATGTTCAATATGGTGTTGCTATAGCACGTAAAGGCTGGTTAGAAGCGAAAGATGTGGTTAATACTTGGCAGACTCAGCAGGTTGATCATTACTTCGGGAACAAATAGGGGATCACGTTATGAGTATTTACAGCGCACTATCGTCCGAAATACCTATCATAGCATATTCTGTGCTCCATCAGCATAAGAAAAATGTAGCACCGAAAGAATATATAAAATCTCTGCAAGCTTTTCGATCAGCATTGAAAGAAGAGACAAATCAGATTAAAGTAGTCTGGGAGAATCATATTTCGGATATAACGGCGACAATTGTTCAAACAACACGAGGGAATCTATCGCAGTTCCTATCGACTCCGCTGCAGTCCGACACAGGTGAAATTCACCGGATTATCAAGGAACAGGTAATTCAAACATCTTCTCAGCTCCTGCCAAACATCCACTTTGGTCTTTTAGGCGGTTTTGATTCAAAATATCTGGTCGAAACCCCTCAGGGCGATATTCCAAAATCACGCCTGGTGAATGGAAGAGCATTCCTGCAAAAACTTGGATTCAAACTGGGTAAAAATAATGCCGGTATTTTTGAATCTATATACATCGTTGAAGGAGGTACCAATCTCGATCTCCTAGAGCATATAGTTCGAAAAGAAATAGGCATTTACGAATCCGCTCATGGGAAAAATATTGTCGAAATGGCTGCCATGACATGTGCATTGCACAATCTTATTTTTTTGGACGGAACATTGGAACAGGATGGAGACCGCTTTGAGCTTCAGGTGAATCTTGTTAAAGGGAAAGAGCAGTACCATATATTTCATAAAGAGTTATTGGAATCAATGAAATATTTTCGCATAGAGATTCATAATCTTAATGTTTCAGTTTGGCAGCGTAAGCTGGGACTCGGAGTAGGTGAGGAATATATTCTTCGTGTCCGAGCGAAAGATCGTTCGACTCTTCGATCCGGAATTACTTCAATACAAAAATTTATCCAGAATCGGAATCATCTTTCGGATGCTCTTGATACAGCAACATGGTTAGTCAAAGAATTTGTTTGAAATAGCCCTTTTAACGTGCTCCTATGACAGTCTCTCAAAAAAGGAATATAAGATCTGTAGGGTTGATCCTTACAAGACTCAAGAAAGAATTTCCCCAGGCAAAATCGGCATTGGTATTTTCCGATCCGCTCCAATTGCTGATTTCAACAATTCTTTCCGCTCAATGCACTGATGTTAGGGTTAATATGGTTACACCATCGCTTTTTGCTAAGTACAGATGTGCGAAGGACTTTGCTGAAGCTGATAGAACCAAATTAGAGACTGAAATCAAATCAACAGGTTTTTACAAAATGAAAGCCAAGCATATCATTGAAGCGTGTAATGCCCTCGTGGATCGCTTCCAAGGTCAGGTTCCTAGAACGATGGAAGAATTGGTTACACTTCCCGGTGTAGGGAGGAAGACGGCAAATTGTGTCCTCGGAGGTGCATATGGTATTCAGAGTGGGATCGTCGTAGATACACATGTAATTCGACTTTCAAATCGACTTGGATTCACAAAGGAGACTGCTCCCGAACAGATCGAACAGGATCTGATGAGGTTGGTACCAAAGAAAGAATGGTATCGTTTTAGCAATCTGCTCATCCTCCATGGACGTAATATTTGCAAAGCGAGAACACCAATTTGCGGAGAATGTATCCTTGCAGATATCTGTCCATCAATTCAATAAATTCTAGTCAAGTTTGCCATCAAATGAACTATTAGACGCTTGGGAAGGTAATCATGGATAATGAAAGAATTCGCAATGACTTATAAAGAAGCACTCAATTTGATGCATGAATATACAAAGAGCGATGCTCTACGCAAACACATGTATGCCGTCGAAGCAGCAATGCGTGCGTATGCTCGAAAGTACGGTGAAGACGAGGAGAAGTGGGCAATTGTCGGTGTCCTTCATGATTTTGATTATGAAATGTATCCAACGATTCCGGAGCATCCGCGGAAAGGATCCGAAATATTAAAAGAGAAGGGGTATTCCGACGAAATTCGTGAAGCTATACTTGGTCATGCCAGTTTTACTAATGTGCCACGAGTATCATTAATGGCCAAGGTGCTTTACGCATGTGACGAGCTCTGTGGCTTCATTTCAGCAGTAGCGGTCATTCGTCCGAATAAAATTGCCGATCTGGAAATTTCTTCAGTTAAAAAGAAACTCAAAGATAAGGCTTTTGCAAAAATTGTGAGCAGGGGGGATATCGAATCGGGCGTTAATGAGTTAGGTGTTCCACTTGACGAGCATATTCAATTTGTGATTGAATCCATGAAGGTTGATAAAGAAAGGTTAGGGTTGTGAGAAGAACCAATTTGACCTCTTTAGAGCGATCGGATTGGCAACGTATTCGCATTTGAGCGTCTGCATATATATGCGATTCAAAGATCGCTTCTGCATGATTACCAATTATCTCTATAGCTTTTCAAACCTCGCCTGGAAAAAGCGTAAGTATTTAGGTTCGTAGATCATCTTTAATCCTTTGATGGATGATCGTTTAGAAAACACTTCCTCGACTGATTCCACAAGTACATCACAGTGCGCTTGTGTGTAGACACGACGGGGGAAAGTTAGACGGACTAGCTCAAGTTTTGGATAGTAATGGTCTCCTGTCTCCTTATTACGTCCAGCTGAGACAATACCACGTTCCATGGATCGTATTCCTGATTCGAGATACAGTTCAGCCGCGAGTCTCTGTGCCGGGAATTCAATCTGCTTGAGATGAGGGAGGAAAGCTTTCGCATCCAGGAAAACTGCATGACCGCCAATCGGGAGCACAATAGGAATATTGAGTGCATTGAGTTTCTCGCCTACATATTCAACCTGCCCGATCCTTGCACGGATGTGGTCATACTGCACTGATTCTTTAATTCCACGGGCCATTGCTTCCATATCACGGCCTGCAAGCCCGCCATAGGTATGAAGTCCTTCGTACACAACGACCAGGTTACGCGCCTCTTCAAATACATCCCATTCATTCAGCGCAAGGAATCCGCCAATATTAACGAGGCAATCTTTCTTACCGCTCATCGTGCAGGCATCTGAGTATGAACACATCTCATGTAAGATCTCAGCAATAGACCTGTTCTTATATTCTTCTTCCCGGATTTTAATGAAATAAGCATTCTCTACCGCACGTGTTGCATCATACACGATTCGAATTCCATTTTTCTGACAGTACGATCGTACATCCTTTAAATTTGCCATCGAAACCGGCTGACCACCAGCCATGTTTACTGTTACTCCAACGGTGATGTAAGGAATTTTATCTGCTCCGACCTTTTTCACAAGCTCATCAAGTTTATTAAGATCGACATTTCCTTTGAAGGGGTGAAGACTCGCTGGATTGTGTGCTTCGTCTATGATGACATCAACAAATTTCCCGCCGGCCAGTTCTTGATGCAGGCGTGTAGTTGTAAAATACATATTACCGGGAACAAACATTCCCGGTTTGATCAGAATTTGCGATATAATATTCTCTGCACCCCGGCCTTGATGTGTCGGTACTAAGTATTTGTAACCATAGTATTTTTGTACATTCTCTTCAAGGTGATAGTAGTTCTTGCTGCCTGCATAGGCCTCGTCACCGAGCATCATCCCAGCCCATTGATTGTCGCTCATTGCGCTCGTTCCACTATCAGTGAGCAGGTCGAGGTAGACATCTCCTGATTTTAGGAGAAAGGTATTATATCCTGCTGCCTCTAACGCCTTTTGCCGTTCTTCCCGGGTTGTCATCTTAAGAGGTTCGACAACTTTGATTTTATAGGGTTCGGCCCACGATCGCTTTTTTGATTGTTCCATAATACTCCTAGTTAACGTATGAACAAATATTAGTGATAGGAAGTTAGTCGATTTTCAATTTATTTCCAAATGATATACAACCTTGGGTTGCATCCTTTTTAGTGGGGGGAAGGGCATAGTCTGAGATGTTGAGATTGAGCATTGAGATATTGGGCTCGCAAGACAAGAAGATTATTGGCACCTTCACGGGACCATCTCATTCCCTGTCGCT
>Ga0268280_1000200_pt1 | contig 57348 bp, 58 predicted proteins | sample saktaG_9_FD_190139 | JGI IMG/M metagenome (GOLD analysis project Ga0268280, IMG submission 190139) | Saline water microbial communities from Sakinaw Lake, British Columbia, Canada - sak_2011_5_24_40m | ecosystem: Environmental > Aquatic > Non-marine Saline and Alkaline > Saline ...
TAATAGGACGAGTATGAGGATTATAGGTCAATATAAAGGCGATGATATTAGAATTACAGATATGCATATGTCAGAAACATACGGGGGATTTTTGGCGCTTAGTAAGAATAGATATGAGGAAGTTAATCGAAGATTGGTGAATGTAGATGTTCTTGGAGAGATAACAAAAATTTGGGGTCAAAATAGACCTTTTTGTGTAGCAAATTTAGCTAAGATTGATTATACGCAGTTACTTCCGCCGGTTAGGGTTATTGTTTGGGTTTCTTGTGGTAAGCTGATAAAAGATAGTACTGCAGATGGTTCCCATTTATTTATGGCATGGTTTCAAGAATCTGATGAGGACCCTTTTGCTAAGGCGGTATCTAATTTAAAAGAAATTGCATGGGAAGAGAAAGCGCAAGATTTTTGGTTTTGATTATTTAGTTTCCAGAGAATTAGTTAAGGATATTTATATGAAAATACAGATAGAATTCATTGAGCCTAAGAAATTAAGAGTAAGAGAAGCAGTGATGGTGGTTGTTATTATTGGGCTGACGATTATCATCCTATTTTTACTAATAAAATATTGGTAGTATCGTGGGTAAATAGCGTATGCCGGAGAAGCGCTTTATCGGGACAAAGGAGTGCGCAGAGTATTTGGATGTCAGTATTAATACTATACGCACCTGGGTGTGGCAAAGGCAGATCCCCTTTATAAAGATGGGGAGACTGGTGAAGTTTGACCTAAAAGAACTGGAAAACTGGATTAATAAAAGAAGGGTAGAAATCTTACATTGACAAAAAATAGATTTATGTTATAATACAAAATGAGCCATGAGTTAGAGCTTAGTTTTTCTGCTACACTTTAGCAGAGGAACAGGAATGTAGTCCGAACACTATTCGGCTACTTGCATAGTTGCAGTAAGAGGTTAACTATATGCAGGGGCCGATTTTTTATTTTTCGACCCCTAAAAGAGCACTTAGCTCTAAAGGAGAAGAGAGATGGACGAAAAAACAGTTCAGCCGGTAGTAAAAAAACCGTTAGACGAGATTAAGAGTACTATCGAGTCTTTAGAGAACGGTAGTCTTACCTTGAAACAAATCAATTGGGAAACACAGCAAAGGTGCGTTGAGTATCTTGTTTCAGAAGGGTATTCAACCGCGGAAATAGCTATATTATTTAAGACCAGCTCTAGGACCATATCTCGAAGATTAAGGAAAATCCGGGAAGGTAATGCTATCCAAATCGATCATTATTGGTTGAGGCAGATAATAGGAGAGGCTTACAGGGACTCTCAGCAGCATCATGCTTACTTGATTCGTCTTTCCTGTAGAGAAGATGCAAGTTATACTGAACGAGCCCAGGCCCGATATTTAGCTTGGAAAATTAAAAAGGAATTCCCAGAGCTTCTTTTAACCATGGGGATCGTAAAGAACCATGGTACAGGTATATACTTTACCTATGGTAGTGAATTTGAAAAAAAGCAAAAGCCTAAGCCTACTAAGCCTGTGCTTCATCCGGAAGAACCTAAAAAGTTTACTTTTCAAGAGGGAATGTCATAAGATAAAAGGTAAATATTTGTAACATATTGCAGCACATTGTGTTACATAAATATAGCCTAAAATATTGTAGACAAAATGGACAGTGGGGCGGGTTTTAGCCTTTATAACGCAAAGCCCGCCTCACCGTATTTTTACTTATCTTTAAAGCCTCGGCTATAGCTTCAAAAGTCATGCCTAAGGTTTTTAATTCCTTTGCTTTTTGAGATATTCTTTTATATAATGTAACTGTTGTTTCAACAGGAATTATGATCCGGACCTGAAGCTCTGAAATAGTTCGAATTGGTTGCAGACGGGTCCGATATGCTTTTTGGATCATATTGAGAAATTGGCAGTTATGACACAACTTATTGTAAGAGGGTAAGTTGTGTTTGTTTTTATATGGTAGTGTTTGCTTCTTTTTTCCACTGATAGCGTCTAAAACCGAATATTTCTGCTAGAACTGTATACTAAATGTATACCTGAAAGTTAAGTATATATGTTTAAGATAGTTTTTTGCCGTGTCGTATTTTTGGGTTGTCTTAAAGTGTTCTTATTTTCTTGAGGTTAAGAATCACCGTGGTACAATATTGTTTAGGAGAAGTTAAATATGCAAAATATAAAGGTGCGAGGAATTAAAGTTTATTCCTATTTGATAAGCGTAGGGCTTGTTTTAATCATGACTTTGTTGGGTGAGTTTGTTAAAAGAAAACTTGAGCCGACAAATATCGTGATGTTTTACCTTTTGGCTGTAGTAATAGTTGCTATTCGTTGGGGACAGGGGCCGGCGATTGTAACCGCAGTATTGAGTGTTCTCGCATTTGATTTCTTTTTAGTTCCGCCATATCTTACTTTGAATGTCCACGATTTCGAGTATCTTTTTACCTTTGGGGCTTTTCTGGCAGTTGGTCTTATTGTGAGCACGCTTACTTCAAAAGTCAGAGCGCAAATTATCCAACGCCAGACAGAGAAACTTCATTCAGCGCTTTTAAACTCAATTTCTCATGATTTAAAAACACCACTTGTATCGATCACTGGGGCGCTGAGCGCTCTTTTGGATAACACGTCAAAGCTTAACGAACAGCATAAAAATGAGCTTTTGGAAACGGCCCGAGATGAGTCCGAGAGGTTGAATCGTATAGTGAATAACATTCTGGATATGACTAGGACAGAATTCGGCGTATTACGGATTTCTAAAAAGCCATGTGATTTGAGGGATTTTATAGGTGCGTGTTTTGAACAACTAAAAGATAAGATAGGTAGCCGAAACATAAAAATAAATATTCCAAAGGAGATGCCTGAGGTAAGCGTAGATTTTCCGTATATGCTCAAGGCGTTCTTGAATATTATTGATAATGTTCTGAAGTATTCTCCGGATGGTTCTGAGATTGAAATTGGAGCTTCTTGTGTTGGAAGTAATGTACGCGTTTCTGTACGTGATCATGGTTATGGAATTCCTAAGGAAGACCTGGGGCGTATTTTTAACAAGTTCTATCGAGTTCAGCGTGCTCAAAATGTATTGGGAACCGGTTTGGGGTTAAGTATTTCAAAAAATATTATTGAGGCTCATGGCGGCCATATTAGCGTAGAAAGTGTCCTTGGTAAAGGCTCTACGTTTATTATAGAATTTCCACTGGAGTAAAAGTGTAATGGTAGAACAAAGCAATTTAAGAATTCTGGTTGTTGACGACGAAAAATCCATACGTGGTTTTCTTAAGACATCTCTTTCGGCGTACGGTTATGATGTTTTTGAAGCGGCAAAAGGTAAAGAAGCCTTAACAGATTCGGTTAGTGTTCATCCGGATGCCATTATTCTTGATTTAGGGCTTCCTGATATAGATGGAAGAGAAGTCATTGTAAAAATCCGCAAACGGACAAAAACCCCGATAATTATTTTATCAGTAAGGGATGATCCACTGGAAAAGATCGCTGCGCTTGATGTTGGAGCAGACGACTATCTTACCAAGCCTTTTTCTGTTGGAGAGTTGCTGGCGCGCTTGAAGGCGGTTATGCGGCGCTTGTTGCCTTTAGAAAAAGACCAAATCCTGCGAACAGGTAAGCTGCTGGTGGATATTACTTGTCGTCGAGTTACTGTCGAAGATAACCAGATTGATTTATCTCCTACTGAATATGACACTCTCAAGCTTCTTCTTTTAAATTCTGGGAAGGTTCTTACTCATAAACAAATTCTGCGTGAGATTTGGGATAAAACAGAAGATTATGAAGGTATTTTACATCTTTTACGTGTAACGATGAGTAATTTGCGCAGCAAAATTGAACCTAATCCGGATCGCCCCAGGTACATTCTTACGGAGCCGGGCGTGGGCTACCGTTTACATTCTGATGATTAATTTCTCGTTTTGACCTTTTTTTGACTTGCCTTATTTGTTCGTCAAGCGTATCGTAATCTCATAGAATAAAAACAAAAATAAGTTGATTTTACACGGTGCCAGAGTGTTTCATTCTCTGGTTTTTTATTAAATGCTATGAAGAAAATAGCTGTTTTTTATAATGTTACACTCGGAATATTCTGGGAAGTGGTGTATGCAATGGTAATTATCGGCATAGGCTCGCTATTTGCATTAGCATTTCGGTATATACGATGATACTTAGGCCTCAAGTAAATGATATTAAGAACATCGGCTATTATCTGGGGAGAATAATCCTCGGTATTGGCCTGACAATGTTTTTGCCGTTTATTACGGGACTTGTTTTATTCAGAGAGCCTAATCCGGCTCTGGATTTCTTGATCAGCGCTAATATTGCTATATTTATCGGCCTGGCTTTAAGCTGGCTGTGTAAAACAGATAAGGAACTAAATACTGGTCAGGCAATGGTTGTGATTGCTCTTTCGTGGTTGGCGGCGATGGCGCTTAGCGCTATACCGCTATTCTTAGGTGGTCATTATAAATCATTTCTTGATGCTTGTTTTGAAACCATGTCGGGTTTTACCACAACAGGGTTGACTCTCGTACAGGATTTGGATCACCTTTCTCAAAGTCATAATTTATGGCGTCATTTAGGACCTTTTTTGGGAGGGCAAGGGATTGCTATTATTGCGATTTCATTCTTGATCAAGGGTGCTGGTGGGACGTTTAATCTGTATCTTGGGGAAGGACGGGATGAAAAATTAGTTCCCAACGTTATTAATACTGCGCGGTTTATTTGGGTGATTAGCATAGTTTACTTGATTCTAGGTACCATTGTGTTAGGTCTTGTGGGGATGTCTATAGGATTAAAACCTCAAAGTGCATTTTTTCACGGTGTTTGTATTTTTATGGCCGGATTTGATACCGCAGGTTTCTCCCCGCAATCCATAAACATTCTTTATTATCACAGTCTGATTTATGAAATTGTTATAATTTTCTTTATGGTTATTGGTTCATTAAACTTTAATTTGCATTATCAAATTTGGAGGGGAAATTTTAAAGAAATTTGGAAGAATATGGAAACGCGGACTCTCTTGTTTGTGATTATGATTGTTACTTTGATTACTATGGCTGGCTTGAGGCGATTGGGTGTTTATTCGGATGGAATGATACTTTTTCGTAAAGGATTCTTTCAAATTATTTCAGGACAGACTACGACCGGCTACATGACGATATATACGCAGCAATTTCTTAAAGAGTGGGGAGATTTAGCATTAACCGGGATAATTATTACCATGGCCCTGGGAAGTTGCGCTTGTTCTACATCGGGTGGTATTAAAATTCTCCGCGTGGGAATTATATATAAGGCATTCAGACAAGATATAAAGAGAATGATGCTTTCGCCCAGCGCTGTCGTTGTGCAGAAATTTCATCATATAAAGACAATGTTTATTGAAGATAAACAGGTGCGAGCAGTTTTGATTGTTACCTTAGGCTATCTTTTTCTTTACGGCTTGGGTACTCTTGTGGGCGTAGGCTTAGGGTATCCTTTTTTGGAATCCCTCTTTGAGTCGACATCTGCTGCAGGCAATGTTGGGCTTTCTTGTGGAATAACCGATGCAAGTATGCCGGCGATATTAAAAGTGACCTATATAATTGAAATGTGGGCAGGAAGGCTTGAGTTAATATCGGTTTTTGCGTTATTTGGTTTCTTTGTAGCTTTTGTGAAAGGTAAATAAGAATGAAAAGTTTTTTCTTATTATTGGTGTTATGTTTCGTACCGATTGTTTCTAGCTACAACTGCTATGCTCAGACAGCTACGAGTTTGGATTTGTTAAATAATACCAAACAATATGACGGTAAAGCTGTTTACTATAAAGGAGAAGTCATAGGAGATATAATGGTTCGCGGTGATTACGCATGGTTGCATGTGAATGACGGCATTATTGCGATTGGTATTTGGGCTCCCAAGACGATGGTCCAAGATATTCTCTACGCAGGGAATTATCATAAAAAGGGAGATATCGTAGAAGTTTTCGGGATATTTCATCGAAGTTGCTTAGAGCATGGGGGTGATTTGGATATCCATGCTTCTGAAATAAAGGAAATAACTTTGGGTAGTCTGGTTATTCAGCCAATTAACATAAAAAAAGTTTACATTGGAGTCTGTTCATTTATACTAGTTTTACTATTCTATGCATTAAAGAAATATTTACAAAAAAGAACGGTTAAAGGGACAATTTATCCGAAGAGCTAATTCTTCAGGGTATCCGTAATTAAGAGCAATATTATGTTTGTGCTTAAAATGTGTCTATCCAAGTGAAAACAATCTGAAAAAACTGTACGATTTCTGTATACCAAAGGAGTTGCATCGTTATAACTTCTTGCTATAATAGCATTTGGAAAAGGTGGGGTTTATTTCCCTGCCTCTCTGAATTAATTTTTTTAATTTCGTAACATAATCAGCTGCAATAATTTATACCAATCTTTAAATAAGTTAGTTTACCTTGTGGCCATTTTGAGCCTGAAATGGATATAATAAATTATTCTGAGGAACAGTATTTTCTATATATCACTTGACAAATTTGTCCCCTAGATATATTATTAGCATATGCCAATAACTAAAAGGTATGTATATGTCTAGACCGTGTCGCTGTAGGAAAATCAAATGTAATCCTGATACAAATTACTTTAAACCCCGCGGTATTCCTTTGGATATGCTTGAAGAAGTGAATCTTACTTTGGATGAGCTAGAAGCGGTCAGGCTTGCGGATTTTAAGGGTTTGTATCAAGAAGATGCGGCAAAGGAAATGGATATTTCCAGACAGACTTTCGGCAATATTATAAAATCAGCTCATAAGAAGATTGCAGATGTTCTTTTAAATGCTAAAGCATTAAAGATAGAAGGCGGAATTGTTAAAAGGATGGGTTAAATGGATAATTTGCTAACAAAGGATCAAGATAGGCTAAGACTATTTAAGAAATATGGCTACGATATACCAAGGGCTAGAAATTTTATTCTTACTAAAGCCAGGTTTAGTAAAGCAAGGATATTAGAAGTTGGCACAGGCAAGGGGCAGATGGCTATTGCTTTAGCTAAGAAGGGCTTTAAGGTAATTTCTATTGATTTAGATAAAAAGGCTCAATGTGTCGCTAAAACTAGTCTTAAGGCTATGAAGTTGGATAAATTAGTAACGCTTAAGATTATGAACGCTGAAAGATTGCAATATAAAGATGATTCATTTGACTATGTGATTTCAGTAAATTTCATTCATCATGCCAAGAATCCTGTCGGGTGTTTGAAAGAGATGTTACGGGTAACTAGAAAGAAGCTCATTATAGCTGATATAAATAAGAGAGGTGAGCGTATCATGGAAAAGGTGCATAGGTTAGATGGCCATAGTCATGCAGCGTCTAGAATGACATTAGTGGGAATAGAGTTATTTTTAAAGAGGGCAGGTATGGAAGTTAAGGTTTATAGAGATATTTGTCAGATTATTTTAATAGCTAAGAAAGGAGTAGCAAAATGAAGATATGTATTCCCACCGAAACAAATGAAGGCAAGAATGCAAAGGTGTATGGACATTTTGGCAGCGCGCCATATTTTACCATCGTTGACACAGAGAAAGATTCCGCAGAGGTTATTGATAACGCAAATCAACATCATGCACACGGTATGTGCCAGCCAATGAACGCGTTGTTGGGTAAGAAAATTGATGCGGTGGTTAGCGGTGGAATGGGCGCTCGGGCGGTCCAAAAACTCAATGAGGGCGGGATCAAGGCTTACCGGGCTATCCCGGGAACAGTTGCGGATATTGTCAGTCAGTTTACAAAAGGAGGGCTTGAAGAAATTACCATCCAGAATGCTTGCGCCCAGCACGGTTGCCATTAAAGATGATTTCTAATGAATAAGATTATGATTATTGATGAATTTCTGTGTATTGGTTGTGCCAAATGCGTAGAATTATGTCCAAAGAAGATTCTTTATATTGATAAGGCTACTCAAAAATGTAAAGTAACTGATGAAACAAAATGTGATAGACTAAGAGGGTGTGAACGGATATGCCCAGTTAAGGCCATTAAGATTATTTAATTAAAATGGATTTGCGTGCCAAAATATGCCCATCTTAAACAGAAACAACACTAAACAAACCGTAACAAAATTAAGCAACCGGACAGTATAGCTCATTGATAATAAAGGCATAGCTCTATAATGTTTTGTAGCGACGATAATTAGGGAAATATTCCAGCAGACTTTCTGCTTCTTTGAATCAATTTTATCCATTTCGTAACATAATGCTGTAGAGCAGGCTATGCCTACCTTTAAATAAATTAAACTATTTTGTGCCTAATTTGTGGCATAATTTGTATACAGATTTTTATTTTGACGATTCGTATTTTTTAACAGTTGCTCAATTATCTTGATTTTTGTTAAAATAGTGATAAAGTGTTTTCATATTTAATTCCGGGTTTTAAGGTGGGTCTGGATTAGAAATAAAGAGAAACCTTTGTTCGTGGTAAGTATTTACCGACAAAGGTTTTTTCTTTTTTTATAGAGGTTATTCTATTTAAATGCTATATTTTCTACCGCAGAAACTCTTTTTATTTGATTCGCTTTCCCTATTTTTTCTTGTTGTAATTCTTATTGTTTCATTGCCATCACTAGTTTACTCCTTCGGTTACTTAAAAGGAGATTATTCTGCTGCCAAGATATTTCTTGCTCAAGTTTTGCTGCTTGCTTTTGTGTTATTCATGGCTTTAATAGTAAGCGTAAGAAATTGTTTAATATTTCTTGTTTTCTGGGAGATTATGTCTTTGGTCTCCTATTTTTTGGTTATTTTTGATACGAAACATGCAAGATCAATCCAGGCAGGCCTAATTTATATTGTAATGACTCATATCGGCACCGCATTTATCATTGCTGCATTTATGATTTTGCATAACCATGCTCATTCTTTTGATTTTTTTGCCATAAAAAACGCCTGCCTGGCAATGCCATCACAAACTAAAAATATTGTATTTTTATTATTCTTGATTGGTTTTGGGACTAAAGCCGGGATCGTACCATTACATATCTGGCTGCCTTATGCCCATCCACAGGCGCCTAGCCACATCTCAAGCATTATGTCCGGAGTCATGATTAAAACAGCTATTTACGGGATCATTCGGTTTGTAATGTTTATCCTCGGAGTAAATTCATCTTGGTGGGGAGTCTTAATTTTGATCTTGGCAGTAATAACTTGTCTAGTAGGAATAATTTATGCTCTCATGGAACGCGATATAAAAAGGTTACTTGCTTATTCAAGTGTGGAAAATATCGGAATAATACTATTAGGAGTGGGTTTATCAATGTTTTTTATCAGTTTAAATTTGCCTTATTTAGCTGTTTTCTCTTTGATTGCTGGTTTGTATCACTTAGTAAATCACGCAATTTTTAAAGGTCTTTTATTTTTATGCGCTGGGAGCGTTTATAAAGCCACGGGAACGCGCGATATCGAGAAATTAGGCGGCTTGATTAAGAAAATGCCACAGACCTCAGCATATTTTTTATTAGGCGCGATGGCGATTTCAGCCTTGCCACCGCTTAATGGTTTTGTCAGCGAATGGTTGACTTTACAGGCATTTTTTCTGGGAGCGTTTAATGTAATAGGAGGGAGTAAGCTTTTTTTAGGGATTTGTGCAGCGATGCTCGCTTTAACTAGTGGTTTAGCCGCTGCCTGTTTTGTGAAAGCTTTCGGTGTAACTTTCTTGGCTAAACCAAAAAGTCATTATGCTGAAAGTGCAAAAGAGGTAGCGCTATCTATGAGGATTGGGATGTTAATTTTAGCGGTTCTTATTGTGATTTTTGGTTTAGCCGCAGCGTTGATTATAAAATTATTGGCCAAGGTTTCCGGTAGCGCCTTGAGTATTGATATCAGCAACATGAGTTTTTGCTTAAACAATTTCACTCTCTTCCCGCAGATGGCTAAAAATGTTTATCTTTCCACACCTTTGCTGGCATTATGGCTGATTATTCTTGGGATTACAGGTTTTGCTATATATAGGATATTCGGCAGGGGCAAGTTAACAATTTATAAAACTTGGGATTGCGGCTATTACAAACTTGATTCACGCAATGAATATACTGCAACTGCTTTTTCAAAACCATTCAGAATCGCCTTTAGTTTTTTCCTCTTGCCTTACCGCAAAACCCAGAAAATCCGTGAATCATTTTACCATATTAAATCCTTTACCTATGAAACTCGCACTACCAAGATTTTTAAAAAATACATTTATGATCCGGTGCTTGCCATGGTCCTTAAGGCAGCTATGTTTATGCGTAGGATTCAGCCGGGAAGTATCCATCTTTATTTAGGTTATATTTTTATTACTCTTTTGTTGCTGCTTATATTTATGCGTCAATTCTAATGATGATTATACTGCAAATAATTTTACTTATCATAACGGCACCACTTCTAAGTGGCCTCATTACTAAGATAAAAAACAATCTTAGGATGCGTAAAGGCCAGAGTGTTTTACAGCCGTATTATAATTTAGCCAAGCTGTTTTTTAAGGATGAGGTGATCTCGGAAACTGCTTCGTGGATATTTCGAGTTACTCCTTTTGTTGTTTTATCTTCAACTCTTGTTGTGGGGATACTTATTCCAGTGTTTATTTTTACCAGTCCTGTGCATCAAATGGGAGATTTCCTCGTTATCGTATTTATTTTTGCTTTGGGTCGTTTTTTTCTGGCTCTTTCTGCGTTAGATACCGGAAGCTCCTTTGGTGGTATGGGTGCATCTAGAGAGATGTTTATCTCAAGTCTTGTTGAACCAGCACTGTGTATGGTTATATTTGCCGTATCTTTACAGTTCGGCTCAACGGATATTTCAGCGTTTAGTAGTATGCATGTAATCTCAGTTTCTTCCGTTGTTGCAGCACTGGCTTTATTTTTGATTACTATCGCCGAAACTTCTCGAATTCCGGTTGATAATCAAGAAACACATCTGGAATTAACCATGGTGCATGAAGCAATGGTTCTGGAATATTCAGGTCGGTCACTTGCGCTAATTGAGATGGCTTCCTATATAAAGCAAATGATTCTATTTTTTTTGATTGCTCAGCTTATTTTTCCGATAGGTTTACCCGTTGGTAATTTTGCTCAAATACTTCCGTGGGTTTTATGGTATTTAATTCGGATAGGTATTATTGCTGTTCTAGTCGCACTAGTTGAAGTTTCTGTAGCTAAAATGCGGTTATTCCGGGTAGCAGATTTTTTAGGGTTTGCTTTTGTATTGGGAGTAGTCGCGACTGTCTGCGCAATCTTAGGAGTTTAATATGCAGGGAATAATTTTATTTGCGCTTTTAGTTTCTACGTATCTTATGGTTATTGCTAAAAGAATGCCTGCTTTAATCCGCAGCTTTCGTTATCAATCGTTACTTCTTTTTTTAGTAACACTTCTGGCTGCATTTAATGAAAAGCAAGTTGAATTATATCTTATTTCCGGAATGATTATTTTGGTAAAGGTATTTTTAATTCCATATTTTCTGAATTTTACGGCGAAGAAGATAAAATTAGATGAGAATTTGGGTCTTTTTGTAAATTCACAATTGTCGCTGCTTTTGGCACTTATATTTACATACTGTTCTTGGGTGCTATCTGTGAATTTAGGCTTTGGTCAATTGTCCTTACTGTCTGTAGCGGTAAGTGTGGCTTTTTCCGTAATCTTGATAGGTGCGTTTTTGATGATATCCCGTATGAAAGCGTTTACGCAGGTAGTGGGGATCTTGGTTATGGAAAACGGAATTTTTCTTCTTGCTTCTTCAATTTCCGGTGGAATGCCATTTTTTGCTGAAATCGCAATATTTTTTGATGTTTTTATCAGCGTGGTTATTATGGGAATTTTTGTTTTTAGAATAAATAAACTTTTTACTCACATCGATGTAAATAAGCTTTCACGCTTAAAAGGATAAATTACAATGGCAATAGTTATTATTTTAGGGATCCCACTTCTGCTTGCAGTAGGAGCGTTTTTTGTTAAAGGCGAGCGTCTTTTCGGAATTATTAATTGTCTTGGGTATTTTGTGGCTCTTTGCGCAAGCATTATTTTATTTAAGGAAATTGTTTTTGCCGGACACATTGGGGTATTTTCTAACTTTATATATCTTGACCTATTAAGTGTGGTTTTTATTGTGGTTATTTCTGTGGTTGCTTTCGCAGCTGCGCTTTATTCTATCACTTACATTAGAAAGGATATTGAGCAGAAAACAATTTCCGGGAGAAAGGCAAGATTTTATTACTTGCTTTCTAACTTGTTCTGTTTTTTTATGTTTCTTGTTCCGTCTATGAATAACTTAGGCATGCTCTGGGTGGCGATTGAAATGACTACGCTTGTTTCGGCATTTCTCGTAGGGTTTTACAATTCCAAAGAATCAGTTGAAGCAGCTTGGAAATATATTATTATCTGTTCAGTGGGGATAATATTTGCTCTTTTAGGGACAATTCTGTTTTCTTACGCATTTTCGATTTCTGGTTTGAGTAAGAGCTTGAATTGGTCGGATATGACGCCTGTAGCACATATATTAGATAAAAATATACTAAAGATCGCTTTTATTTTTATCCTGGTTGGTTATGGAACTAAAGCGGGTCTGGCACCTATGCACACCTGGCTACCTGATGCCCATAGCCAGGCAGTTGCTCCGATTAGTGCTCTTCTTTCGGGAGTTTTGTTAAAGACGGCTATTTACGCTATTTTAAGATTCGGGATAATTATAATCAAAAGTGGAGAGTTTGCCTATTTTACACATTTAATGATTCTTTTTGGCTCGATTTCATTGGTCATCTCAAGCGGTTTTATTCTGGTGCAGAAGGATCTAAAACGGTTACTTGCTTATAGTAGTATTGAGCATATCGGGATAATATCGATTGGTTTTGGTTTGGGTTCTCCTCTAGCCATTGCCGGAGCAACCTTACATGTTTTTAATCATGCGGTGACCAAATCGCTTATGTTTTTCGGTGCAGGTAATATTGTTAGCTTCTACAAGAAACATAATATGAATGCTATCAAAGGAGTGATAAAAGTGTTGCCTTTTACTGGCATCATGGTGCTCTTAGGGTGTTTCGCACTTACCGGTTTTCCACCATTTTCTATATTTATAAGCGAGATTATGATTATCACCGCTGCTTTTTCTAATGGCTCATATTTTATCGCGGGTTTATTGTTAATAATTCTTTCGGTTATTTTCGGCTCATTCATTTATCATTTCAGCAAAATACTTTTCGGAAATCTTCCTAAAGGCGCGTCTACACAAGGGGAGCCGTTAAGCGGAAAATTAGCATTTTTATTTTTGTTTTTTTTGATTTGCGGCTTAGGTGTTGTGTTGATATTCAAATATAAGGATTTATTATGGTTAGCCCAGAGATTGTTGCAAGGATAAAAAAGGTTCTTTTGGATTTTAACCCGCTTTCTGTTTGCCAGTCTTATGCGGATGAAATCGCGCTTAAAGTTGAGCCACGAGATTTTAAGGATATCTGCCTTACTCTTCACAAAATTCTTTCTTCGCCTATTATGATGCTTTTTGCCTGCGATGAGCGTAAAGTTAGGGGGAGCTTCATTGTATATTGTGTATTTGTTGATTTCAGAAATGGCCAGTGGATTATTGTTAGTATGGATATTCCGCAGGAGAATCCTTCTTTTGATACTCTTGCTAAAAGTATTCATTCAGCTAGTCTTTTTGAAAGGGAGATTTGGGAGATGTTTGGGATTGAGCCTAAAGAAAATCCGGATTTAAGGCGGCTAAGATTACACGATGAAGTTTGGCCAAAAGAGAATTATCCCTTACGAAAAGATTTTAAAATAACACAGACTGGAAGCTTAAGCGATTATAAATTTTTCAGAGTAGAAGGTGAGGGGATATTTGAGGTTCCGGTTGGTCCAGTGCATGCCGGGATCATTGGGCCGGGGCATTTTCGCTTTAGCGTTGCCGGTGAGCCGATCATAAATTTGGAGCTGCGGCTTGGGTTTACCCATCGGGGAGTAGAAAAGCTTTTTGAAGGTAAGTTCTTTGCTGATGTAGTTGGTTTGTCTGAATGCGTGTCTGGCGATTCAAGTTTTGCGCATAGCCTTGCTTTTGCTCAGGCAGCTGAGAAAATCTCTGGGGTAATGGTTCCTGTTCAAGCAAATGTTTTAAGGGCAATATTTTTAGAACTGGAGCGCATGTATAATCATGTAAATGATATCGGTGGGATTGCGATAGATGTAGGTTTTAGTTTCCCGCACTCCTATGCCTCTATTATTAAAGAGGCAATCCTGCAATTAAACGAGAAACTCACCGGAAATAGATACTTAAGAAAAGTTAATGTTATAGGTGGGGTTACGCAAGGCATAGATGAAACCAAAAAGCAGCTCCTGATCGATTCTCTTGAGAGTATAAAGTATGATTTTAATGAGTTATTGAAAATATTAAACTCAAGTGTGTCTTTTATGGATAGAGTTGATACCACAGGAGTTTTGCGTAGGAAAACTGCTGAAGATTTGGGTGTGGTTGGGTTGGTTGCGCGTGCTTCAGGTATTCCCACGGATTTAAGGAAATATTTCCCCGGAGTATACGGACTGACGAAATTTAAAATGGTGACTCAGGAATCCGGGGATGTCCTGGCAAGGTTACGCGTAAGGATCTCGGAATTTGAAGAATCAATCTGCCTGATTGAAGCGTTTGTAGGTAAACTTGTAAAGCCAGGGGATTTAAGAGTAAGTCCGAAAGGAAGAGAGGGAAGCGCCTTGGGTTATACAGAAGGTTGGCGTGGTCCAGTTTTATATTGGCTAGAAACTAACCATGCAGGCTTAATTGAAAGATGTAAAATAGTGGACTCATCTTTTCTTAATTGGCAGGGGTTATCTTTTGCAGTGCTTGGCAATATTATACCGGATTTTCCCCTCTGCAATAAAAGTTTTAATTTATCATATTCAGGGAATGACCTATGATACATATAGCAAAGACCAGAATAATAAAAGGTATAGTGACTCGTCACATTGATTCGGAGTTAGTAGGTCGAATAGAATCAATTGGTAGCGAACTAAAATTATTAATTATAAAGAAATTCGGTAGGTCTCTACATATCCGTGAAGTTGATACCGGTTCATGCGGTGCTTGTGAGTCTGAGATTATTTCAGCGAATAACCCCATTTATGATCTGCAGAGATTCGGCATAAATTTTGTGGCATCACCCCGGCATGCCGATTGTCTTTTAGTAACCGGGCCTGTTTCTAAAAATATGCTCGTTGCTTTAAAAAATACTTATGAAGCTATGCCCGGACCTAAATTTGTGATTACTTGCGGGGACTGTGCTTTAAACGGTAGTTTATTTAAAGACTCTTATTATATCGAAGGTGCAGTAAAAGATATATTACCGGTAGCATTACATATACCTGGTTGTCCACCGAATCCAATGCAGATTATAGCGTCATTGAATACTTTTTTTCAAAAAGTCTAACTAGTATATTTTGTTTGTGAGCAAAATGTGCCCATCTTAAACAGAAACAACCGTTAACAAACCGTAACAAAACTAAATATCCGGATAGCATAATCCATTGACAATAAAAGTGTTAGTTATATAATGTCTTGTAGCGACGAGAATTAGGGGAAATATGCCCGGCAGCCTCCCGGCTTCTTTGTAAAGAAAAAGATATAAGCATAACTAAGTTACAATAGTAGTATAATTAAACCAAAAAGAGATAGACAAAATGAAAAAAGAAAAACGAAAAGATGAGGATAATCAGATATGCAGCGCAAAAGATTCTAATCGTTTGCCAATTATAGAACGCCGTCATTTTATCCGGCATCCATTGGCTCTGCCTCTTACTTACAGAGTTATTAAGCCGGGATTAGATAGGAGCCGGGAAGATATGCAGTCTGAAACAAGTGATGTGAGCATGGGGGGCTTGTTGTTTCCGGCAAAACATTCCGTTGAACCTAATTCTATGATTGCAATAAAAATGCCTTTTGAGGATAAGATGTTTAATATTAAAGCAAAAGTTATTCGTTGCGTTAATAATCCAAATACAAAATTTTACGATATAGCAGTAAGTTTTTTTAGAATTCATGAAGCTTTTAAGGCAAAAATGATTGAGCAAATTTATCTTATTTCAGAATATCGGGATTTACTTAGTTTACAATTGGGTAAAGAGGTTTCTCTTGACGAAGCATCTCGCAAATGGATAAAACGGTATTCAGAGAGATTTAAAAGGCTTTATTGGTAGAGCTATTTTTTATTGCATATTTATTATTCGTTTTAAAGCGAAGAAGCAATTTTAGTAGCAATCCTTTGCGTTGCTTTATTTAAGCGAAGATGATTTAGTAATAAAGAGCAATATAGTGTTGGATTCAACCGTTCAGGCGTTTTGCTTATAATTTTTGAATTTGCAGTAGAATGCCAGTAAAGATAATTTTATTAGGTTAAGATAAATAGGTGGAGGGTAATAATGGCTAAATTAAATTGTTGGGAGTTTATGAAATGTGGAAGAGAAGCTGGTGGTAAAAATGTAGATAAATTAGGAGCTTGTCCGGCTGCAACTGAAACAAAAACAAGCGGGATCCACGGTGGGATAAATGGTGGTAGATGTTGTTGGGCAATTGCGGGAACTTTATGTGACAGAAAAACCCAAGGGACTTTTGTAGATAAATTTATGGATTGCACCAAATGTCCATTTTATATGTTAGTAATTCAAGAAGAAAAAAAATATATAACAGTTAGTGGAATAATGGAAGTAAAAGAAATAAGGAAAATAGTAGAAGAAAAATAATTGGGCGTTGTTTAAGTTAAAGCAAGTCTAAATATCTTCAATGGTGATAATTTAGATTTAGAAAATGATAGCTAACCTTTTGGTTAGTTTTTTGTTTTTCTGATTTACTTTTTACAGTAAGCTTAGAAATAAATCTTCAATGTTCTAAAAATGAACCCAACCAATTTCTTAATACCTAAAAAAATACTATTATCAATAATTCTTATAATTTTTGTAATAGCCGCATTCTTTCTTTCAAAAGTCCTTATTTTTAATTTATCAGAATCCTTTGCTAAAGATAAGCTTGTTCCAACGGAATTAAAAGAAGCATTGTATTGGCAGGACGCTGGTGGGGGTAAGGTACAATGTGTTTTATGCCCTAGACGATGCCTGATACCTTTGAATCAGCGAGGGTTTTGCCGGGCAAGAAAGAATATTAAAGGCAAGCTTTATACCATAACTTATGGCCAACCCGTAGCTATACATATCGACCCGGTAGAGAAGAAGCCGTTTTTTCATGTTTATCCGGGAACAAAATCTTTTTCCATTGCTACTGCCGGATGCAATTTAAGATGTAAGTTTTGCCAAAACTGGGAGATTTCTCAGCTAGATCCGGAAACAGCTAAGGTGGCATTTGTTTCGCCGCAAGATATCGTAAGAGGGGCTAAGGAGAGCGGTGCAAAGACTATCGCTTTTACTTATACCGAACCGACGATTTTTTATGAATATATGCTTGATATAACCCAATTAGCTAAGGAGGAAGGCATCGCTTGCGTTATGCATTCATCAGGTTTTATTAATGAAGAACCTCTACGTCAACTAGCTAAATACTTAACTGCCGCAAATATTGACCTAAAAGGTTTTAGTGATAAATATTACTCTTCTTTTTGCGAAGGTAATTTAACTAGTGTTTTGAACTCTCTTAAGATATTAAAAGAAGAAAAAGTCTGGGTGGAGATAACCAACCTTATCATTCCTTCTGCCAATGATTCTGATGAAGATATTAGCAGTATTTGTTTATGGGTTAGAGATAACTTGGGTCCGGATACTCCTGTACATTTCTCGAGATTTTTTCCGATGTATAAGTTACTAGATTTGTCGCCTACTCCGCTTAAAACATTAGGTCGCGCAAAAGAGATTGCCCGAAAAACAGGGCTCTGCTACGTATACATAGGCAATGTCCCGCAAAATACAGGAGAAGATACAATATGCCCTGTTTGTAATAAGCTTTTGATTAAGCGTACAGGTTACGCCATATTAGAGAATAATATTATTAAGAGTAAATGTAAATTCTGTGGTGCTAAAATTTCCGGAATATGGGATTAGTTACGCAGGTTTTTTAAGGCCAGAATAGCATTGAGTAATATCAGGGTTAAGAGGCTGTAAGATATACCTAGAAACGGTATAAGCAGTATTCCGCTTGTTACTGTCCCCAGAAATGCTCCGATTAAATCTACTGAGTAGATAGTCATCGCTATACCTTTGTCATCAAATTTATTTTTTAGTAGGTTTTGCGCTAAGAGCGGATAGGAGCTGCCGGTCAGGAATCCGCAGATTAAGGCGAAAGTATAAAGAATAAACTCTGCGTAACTAGAGCTTCCGATTATTTTTAGATTCGAAAATAAAATAAAAATTGCAATCATCCAGAGTAGATAAATCCCCGACAGCAGTTTAGCGTGGTAAGATTTGAAAGCATTCATTAAAAATATTCCGATACTTAGCCCGGCCATAAATAATGCAATTAGTAAGCCTAACTTCCAAAATAAAGCTCCGCAATAAAGCTGAAACAACACAAAAATTATCGAACTAAAGCTAATTGAACTAAAGCCGATTATTAAAATATCTAATAGGCAAGAAGCTTTTTTCGACAAATAACTTAAGATTATTATAACTACTCCGAAAAATAAAAAAAATACCATTATGTTCAATCGCATTTTCTTGAAATCTATTTTTAAGTCAGGATAAAACTTAATTTGTTCCAGAATAAGATAATTAAGGAAACCTGAAGGGTTAAGATCGGTATTGGGCGAGATTGTTTTATCCAATAAATGCAGCGTATAATTGCGCATTGCAGCCGAAAGATAGTCTTTGAAATGATAGATTGTAAAAAATAAAGTCTTAGGTTTTGTCTTGGTAAAATTATCAAGTAAATCATAATCATTAATTTTTTGTTTATTAGATGCGATTATAATCATTGAATCTGACGGAATAATCAGTTTGTTTGCAAATACCCTATCTAGGGCATTTATTATGCTGGAATTAAATTTGATAAATTGGGGGCTTAATATTTCCCTTTTAGAAGGAATGGTAAATGAAAATACACCTTTTGATTTTAGACGGCCGTTAATAAGTTTAAAGAAATCTTTGGTAAAATAACGGTTTAAGGCAAGAGTAGTTGGTGCAGGCATGTTCATTAAAATAGCATCATATTGTTTATTCGTGTTTTTAAGATATAGTCGAGGGTCGTTAGTAATAAAATTAATTTTATTCTTTATTCCGAAAGGTAATTTATTTCCGGCGAGTTTTGAGATTAAGGGATTTATTTGCAGGCAATCCAACGAATTTAATTTATATTTAGTTATTTCTTCAGCCTGCCCAAAGAGGGCGGCACCAATAAAGAGGATGTCTTTATTAACCGAAGGTTCAGTTGCAGACATGCTTATATGGATAAATTCTTCATTTGAGAATGTATCTTCACTTGTGGCCAAAGAAGACCCTCCGGAGAAGATTATAGTTGCGCCTGTTTTGTGTGTGATAATAACCGGGCCATAGTCAGTACCCAGATTTGCTTTGATCTCGGCGTTAACGAATTCTTTTTTAAGGATAGTGTTAAAACTCAGGGCAAAGATCGTGGTGACGATAATTATGAGACCAGCCGGCAGGATTTTTTTATAATGCTGTTTTATGCTCGGCAATAAAATCAACGGTAATAATGAAAAAATCAGCGGGTTGGTATAGTCGATGAAATAAAGAGTAAAAGATGCGCCTCCGAAGAAAAAACCTATTGCCTCAAAGGCAAAAAACTTAGCGTAAACATTTTTTTGCGGATGATTATTCTTAACATATTCCTGTACAAAATACCTGAAAGCCAGGCCGATGATAAAAGCAGTCGGACCAATCAAAATAATGCTTAAAAATAATACAAAGCTTAAGCTGGTTGCTTCATAATATTTTAATCCACTCAATGATTTTGCCAGATGAATTAAGCATATGGAAAGGGAGAAAGAGAGGGAGGTTAAAATGCACAGCGGTAATTCCCGAAGTTTTTTAGAACTTTTGATGATACTTCCTAATGCGCAGGAGATAATCCAGAAACCCGCAGCAACCACAAAAGCCAGTTCATTTTTGGCGATTGAGAAGCTGAATTCACGTAAGATGACAAGCTGAAATATTGAGGCAATTATCCCTAAGGGTATGAAGATAAACATGGACAATCTTTCCTTTTGTTATTATATTAGGCCTAAGATGAAAGAAAGTCTATATTATTTATTCGTAAGCGGTTTGATACTTGGTTCAGGCCCATGCATAGGTTTTTGTGCGCCGATTTTAGCCGGATTCATTGCAACCTATAAGCCGTCTTTAAAGAATGCTTTTGTTTCTTACCTGTCTTTTTCTTCTGCTAAGCTGTTTAGTTATATGCTGCTAGGTGGTTTATGTGGCATATTTTCCGGTATATTAAAAAGCGGTATTTTCTTGGATTATCTTAAGGCTATAAATATAATCCTGGGGATTTTTATCTTACTAATTGGCATTCTGACTATTATTTCAAAAGACCCGTTAAACAGTAAATATTGTTCATTTTTTTCGAAAGGCAATTTAAGAAACGCCAGTATGATAGGTCTTTTGGCCGGGTTTTCTCCCTGTTTGCCGCTTTTAGGGATCTTAAATTATATAATTATAATATCGCGTTCGCCATTTGATGGCATGTTTTATGCTTTTGCCTTTGGGCTTGGTACGGCGATTTCTCCGGTTATTTTGTTGGTTGGATTGTCGGGAAAACTTACCGGTAATTTCTCCAACAATAATAAAATTAAGATATTGATTAGAATTATCTCTAGCCTAATTTTGATATATTTGGGGGCAAGAATTATTTTTCAAAGGTTTATGCGATAACAAGGAATTAAGCGTGCTTTGTTTCACAGGTACAGGATTTATTATTCGGGAATTTGCGCTTATAATTTTGTGATGCTTAAGTTCGAATAGTCTGGTTTTATTATTTTTTATCTGAAATTTAAATTAAATATGGCCAAGAAATACCTAATTTTTCACCTCTTATTTTTAACTGTGATTTTATCCGGTTGCGCTACCTGGATTAGCGGCGCAGGGAGAACGCTATCCGTACAATTTGAGCAGCCTCCAGCCGGCTCCGCAGAGAATCCGATTATCGACAGTAGTATCACCTTATCTGAGGCGTTAAAGAAATATGCTCCAGCTGAATTCAAAGCAAGGCAAGGGTTTGTAGAAATACTATACTATTCATTTGACGGCAAAATACACAAGGGTCAACTTCTGATAGATAAAAGGCTCATAGAAAACATCCGAGAAGTATTCCGGGTAGCTTTAGAAAACAAATTTCCCATTGCCTCCGTTATCCCTATTTCTTCTGAACGGTTTCTTAAACATGGGAAGTGGAATGAGGATGATCAATCCATGCGCGCTAATAATACTTCGGCATTTAATTATAGAACAGTAACCGGGGGGAAATCTCTTTCTAAGCACGCCTATGGTTTTGCGATTGACATCAATCCGGTACAAAATCCTTATATTAAAGGAAATATTGTATTACCTCCTAATGCAGTATACGATAAACGTAAACCGGGAACGCTTAGTTGCGATTCTCCTGTTGTAAGAAGTTTTATACGTTTGGGCTGGACCTGGGGAGGCAACTGGAAATCTTTGAAAGATTACCAGCATTTTGAGAAAGTCCTATTAAATTAGCGGTTATTTTCTCTGAAAGTTTTTTAGGTGTATTTAATTATTTAGGAGAGGCATGAAGAAAGTCCCGAATTTATGGATATTTATGAGTTTAACGGTTATTTTAAGTTCCTGCGTAAGGGCGCCAATTAAACCGACAGTTTCTCCAACGCAAGAGATTTATCCGCAGTTAACCGGCCCCATCTTAAGGCAGGATATTTTCCATGTGGTAGCTCCTGGAGAAACGCTTTGGCGTATAAGTAAGATGTATAATGTTAAAATGGAAGATATTATGCTGGCAAATAATCTAAAGAAACCCGAAGCATTAGAAATGGGGCAGCGTCTAGTTGTTCCACAAGCAGCGCCGCTAAGGCCGGTAATTGCTTTGTATAGTTCGGATAAATGGAAATATATTATTATTCATCATAGCGCAACAGATGAAGGGAATTCGCTTAATTTAAATGAATTGCATAAGCGCCGTGGCTGGGTAGGCATAGGTTACGATTTTGTTATAGATAACGGAACCGATGGTAAGGCGGATGGGCAGATTGAGGTTTCACCGCGCTGGATAAAACAAGAGAAAGGCGCCCATTGCCAGGCCTCAGATATGAATTCTAAAGGAATAGGTATTTGTCTCGTAGGTAATTTTAGCAAAGAAAGAGTTCCTGAAAAACAGATGGCGGCGTTAGTTTATTTGGTAAATATTTTAAGAAAATATTACAAAATTCCTAAGGATCATATTATTGGGCATGGCCAGGTCCCCGGGGCTAAGACTGAGTGTCCCGGAAAATATTTTCCCTGGCAAGAATTCTATAATAAACTAAACTCCAATTTTGCTCACTAAATTGTTCGTTATTTTATGATTTGTGGTAAGCTAGGGGGTATAGCTAGTTATTAGTTAGAACAGATAAGGGGTAAGGAGGATAAAATGAGAAAGATAGTTGCTTTATTATTCATAGCAGTATTTGCCAGCGGGTGCGCCGCCGCTTCTTTTAACCAGCCGGGTACAAGAGACCCAGAATTTGCGAAGATGGATAGTGACCAGAACGCTTTTCTTTCTAGGGCCGAAATGCAGGCGTATCAGCCAGATGAATTTAGTAAAATGGATACCGATAATGACGGATTGGTCTCCAAAAATGAATATAGGACATATTATAATTCTTCTAATTAATCGGTTAGATCGGTACAATGTATTTATAAAAAAGGAGGGGCGATGGGGAAGATGAATGTAAAGGCATTTGGGTTGGCATGTGGAGCCCTTTGGGGCGGTGTAATGTTGATTGCAGGATTAATTGACACGGTTTCTACCTGGGGAGATGCCTGGGGAGAGGTAGCGGCAAGCATTTATTTGGGTTATACGCCGACGGTTTTAGGAAGCATTATTATAGGTATCTGGGGTTTTGTGACCGCGGGAATATGGGGGTTTATCTTAGCTAAGCTATATAATAAGTTCTCTAAGTAATAAGATAGCGTAACTATTTCCACCAGGGCTGGACTTAATTGTTCAGCCCTTTTTGTTTGTGCCAATTGTGCTATTAAGCTTTAGTATTTTCGGATTTATGCTAAAATAATATATACTTAAGAAGCAACCTGTTTTTTTGATGCGCTAAGAAGTATCAGAAATTAGGAGTATTTAAGTTTAACCAATAGAGGAAAAAATGTTTGATCAATTAACTAATACTGTTGCTAAAATATCGAGCGTTCATTTGAACGCGTTATTTTTGCTTGGGCTTATTCTATTTGTTGGGACAATGGGGGCGCGGGTCTTCCAAAAAATGCGAATACCACAGGTTGTTGGTTATATTATTGCCGGTATTCTATTGGGACAGTCGGGATTGAATGTTATCAACAAAGATATAATCGAAGTTTTGGTGCCTTTTAATTATTTTGCGCTAGGACTTATAGGTTTTATGATTGGAGGGGAGCTCAAAAGTGAGGTTTTTCGTCGTTATGGCAAACAGTTCCTGGCGATATTATTAGCTGAGGGTTTAGCTGCTTTTTTTGTAGTTTTTATTCTTGTAGGCTTGCTGGGAAGCCTTATTTTTGGGAATAGCATTTATTATTGGGCGCTTGGACTATTATTAGGGGCCATTGCTTCTGCTACAGCTCCGGCTGCTACTACTGATGTTCTTTGGGAATATAAGACGCGTGGGCCATTAACCACGACAGTGTTGGGGATAGTGGCTTTAGATGATGGTTTGGCACTAATTTTATTTGCGCTTGCCAGCAGCATTGCTCCGGTGATATTAGGAAACCATCCTTCAGTATTTTCTGCAATTACCAGACCAATTTATGAAATTGGAATGGGTGTTTTCATTGGATTGTTATCTAGCTTGACGCTGATAAAGATTCTTAGAAAGTATGCGGAGAAAGATAAGATTTTAGCTCTTTCTTTATGTAGCTTACTTTTCGCTCTGGGGTTAGCATTGATAATGCAAGTAGACATGCTTTTGGCAGTGATGACGATGGGCGCTGTTATGATAAACAAGGAAGTGCGTTTAAGTAAAGAGGTATTTAAACTGGTTTCCGGTTTTGCAACGCCATTTTATATATTGTTTTTTGTTTTGGTGGGAGCAAAATTTGATTTGCATGCTACAACCGTAAGCGCTGTAATCATTGCTATAATTTATCTTTTAGGTAGGACTCTGGGTAAAATGATGGGAGCTCGTTTAGGAGCAAAATATTCCGGGGCACCCAAGACGGTTGTTCTATATTTGCCGTATTGCCTTTTTAGCCAAGCAGGTGTGGCGATTGGCCTTTCCATTCTTGCGTCTCAGGTATTTCCGGGAGTGATCGGAAACTCTATAATCGTTATCGTAACGCTTACCACATTTGTGGTTCAGCTTTTAGGGCCTTCTTGTGTCAAATATGCTGTTACAAAAGCCCAAGAAGTGGGATTAAATATAACAGAGGAAGATGTGCTGCGTAAAACAAATGTCAGTCATGTGATAGATAAAAATCCGCCCTATGTATATGAGAATATGCCGTTAAAGGATATTTTGAATATTTTTAGCCAAAGTAATTATCATACCTACCCAGTTGTGGATAAAGGAAAAAGGCTAAAAGGAGTCATTACTATCGAAAGTATAAGAAAATCATTCGCTCACAGCGAGGTGGGAAACCTGATTATCGCCCATGATATTATGGAACCCGTAATAACTAAGAAGATATCTGTGGATTCATCTCTGCTAGAAGCAGAAGAAATCATTGATAAGTATAGTGTTGATTACTTGCCGATTGTTAGTATTGATTCTGTGCTTTTGGGTTTTATAGAAAAAGAAGCCATAGATAAGTATGTTTCATCTAGGCTAATTGAAGCTGAAGAAAAAGTGAATTCAATGGGTTAATCTTTAGAGTATTCTTGCGTTAGTTAAAGCTGTCATAAAGAAGAGATTCCATTAAAATAAGCAGTAGTTTTTACGTCTAAAATGTGCCCAGCGAAGTAAAACATCGGGCAATGATTTATTAAAACCGTATGATTTCTGTTCTCAAACGAATAGCGTAGTTATAACTTCTTGAGTATAATAGCGTTGATAAAAGAGAAGGGGAGTGTGATAATTTTCCACAATAAGTTATGCTAGCCAGTTAATAAATAAGACTACCTTGAGCTCATGTTGAGCTTTAAAACCTTAATACATTTTAGCAGATTAAATTGTTTGTAATTTCGGTAATTCAGTATCATAATAAATTCGGAAAAGGAGGTGATGATGAATTTATTATTGTTTTTGGTTGTGATCGGGGTGTCGTTTATCACGGTGAGAATTGGGGCTATTGCATTTCAAATAACTGGCCTCCCTTGGCCGCTGGCTAAATTTCAAGCTTTATCTTGTTTTACAGGAACAGGATTTACTACTCGGGAATCTGAGCTGGTTACTAATAATCCCCAAAGAAGAAAAATAGCTTCCGTGCTTATAATTTTGGGACACGCCGGCTTTGTAACATTAATTGCTACTTTTGCTAATTCATTGAGGACAGATTGGGTAACTGTCTATAAAATTCCTTTTGTGCATTCAATCGTTCCGACTTATCTGGTCCCTTGGGTAAATCTAGCAATTATTATTTTAGGCGTCTTTGTAATATATAGAATTGTTATAAATTCTAGGCTTGCGGCAAAAATAACCAGTATTCTAAAAGCACATATAATTAAAAGACAGATTATTGAACCAGTTTCTTTTGAAGAGCTTGTCGTAGCAACTGGCGGCTATGGTGTTTCTCGAATTGAAGTTTGTAAAAGTAGTCCGGTTTTAAATAAAAATCTTGAAGAAGCTGATTTGCCTAAATTTAATATTTTAGTTTTGGCGGTAGAGAGAGATGGCAAGATAATTCCTAATCCTACCCCGGATACTAAATTTGTTTTAGGCGATAGGCTTATTTGTTTTGGAAAATTTGGCGATATTCGCAAGAAAGTGTGCGTAGAACAGGGGAAATAATGTTTGAGACAATTATAAAACATAAATATTTTTTTCATATTTTAATAGTTGTAGTTATTGTGGCAATAACGACGCTTTTTATTGTTTTTAGCGGCACTTCCAATTAAATTACAATAAGCGTAAAAGTTTTTGTTTTCTTGATTGACTAAAATTTTAATGCCTATTTTTTTAAAGGCCGGCCGGATTTAATTGATTTAGGCATTTTTGGTTGTGCCCAAAATGTAGCTATTTAAGAAAAAAGCACCGGGTAACATTCAAACTTAAAAATTGTTCTTGCAATAAATTAAATTGGTAGAGTAAACAATAAGTTGTTCTAGTGGATTACGGCAGGCAAAATTCAATATGCCTGCCGTCATGCGTTTATGAATGAGAAGTTTCCAGGAATTATGAAAAGTAAAAAAACAGTTTTGATAATTTTATTTATTGTTATCGGTTTAGGTTTGTTTTTCTTCTATAAAAATTATGAAAAACGTATTCAGACAATCAAAAGTAGTCGGGCCTTATTAGAAAAGAAGAGACAGGCATGGTTAAAGTTGAAGGATATTTTGGAAAATAAAACCAGGCATTTTAAAGGGATTGTCAGCCTGGTGGTTATAAATTTAGATAACCATTGGGAAATTGCCCTGAATAAGGATACTTTGATTCCTTCCGCAAGCTTAGTAAAGATCCCGATTATGCTTTCTTGTTTTTATGCAGCGCAAGATGATAAGATAAACTTAAAAGACACCATTACCCTTAAATTTTCTGATAAAGTATCCGGATCGAAAGTATTAGGAAAAGATCCCGTGGGTTCAGTTTTCACAGTGGAAGCATTGATTGATCCTATGATTACTCAGAGCGATAATGCTGCCGCCAATATTTTAATAGATTGCTTAGGTTTTAATACGCTCAACTCCTATTTTAAAAAAATGGGTTTAAAAAATACTAATATCGCACGCAAGATGATGGATTTCAAAGAGAGAAGAGCAGGCGTAGAGAACTATACGACAGCGCAGGATATGGCTTATTTGTTGGAAGAACTATATTATAAGAAGTTTTTAAATAAAGATGTTTCTGAAAAATGCCTGGAATTATTAGGACAACAGAGAATTAACGATCGTATTCCTAGGAAACTTCCTAAAAACGGAACTTTTATTGCTCATAAGACAGGCTTAGAAAGGCATATTTGTCATGATGTGGGAATCGTCTTTACCAATAAAGGCAATTTCCTGATTTGTGTTTTAGTAAAGCACGAGAACAAATTTGCGAAACCTGCAAAAAAACTAATTTCCGATATGGCGCTGCTGGTTTATGATTATTATCAAAGTTTCTAAAAAGTTATAATTTTATATTTGAAAAAATATTTAAGCGAGGTATAATTTAATAATTAAAATTAAAAAAGGAGGTTTTAAATGGATACAGGCCTGACTGCGATTAACGAAAAAGTCCAAAAAGAAAGTTTATTTGTTCAAACTCTGGTTGTGGAAATCGAAAAAGTCATTATCGGGCAGAAATATTTGATTGAAAGGTTATTGGTAGGTTTGTTTGCTAACGGCCATATTCTGGTGGAAGGGGTGCCGGGATTAGCCAAGACTCTTTCAATCAAGACGTTGGCGGCAGCCATAAATACTAAATTTCAAAGGATCCAGTTTACTCCGGATCTTCTGCCTGCGGATCTCGTTGGAACCCTAATTTATAATCCTAAAGAGGGGATATTTTCAACTAAAAAAGGCCCGATATTTGCCAATATTATCTTAGCGGATGAAATAAACCGCGCGCCGGCGAAGGTTCAAAGCGCCCTATTGGAAGCTATGCAGGAAAGACAGATTACGATCGGTGAAAATACTTTTAAGCTGGATGATCCGTTTTTAGTTATGGCTACCCAGAACCCAATCGAGCATGAGGGAACATATCCGCTTCCTGAAGCACAGATTGACCGATTCATGCTTAAAATCAATATTACTTATCCGAATTTAGAGGAAGAGCATAAGATTTTAAAACGTATGGGTTTTACGGATAAAAAAAATGAAGTAAAAGCCGTGGTCGGGCCTGCGGATATCATCCGGGCGCGCAGCGTGGTGGATGAAGTATATATGGATGAAAAAATAGAGAAATATATTCTGGATATCGTGTTTGCCACTAGAGACCCTAAAAAATATAAACTCGATGAGCTTATAAGTTTAATTCAGTACGGAGCTTCTCCTCGGGCAACCATTAATTTAACGCTGGCTGCCAAGGCTTACGCTTTTATCCAGGGCAGAGGCTATGTAACTCCTCAGGATGTAAAATCGATCGGCCCGGATGTTTTAAGGCACCGGGTTATTGTGAGTTATGAAGCAGAAGCTGAAGAGAAAACATCTGATGATATAATCAAAAAGATTTTTAGCGAAGTTGATGTTCCTTAATAATTTTTTAAGTCAATGATACCCAAAGAAATATTACGTGAAATACGGCGGATCCAGATTACCACCTCTCGTATGGTAACGGATGTATTTGCCGGCCAGTACCAGAGTGTCTTTAAAGGCAAGGGTATGGAATTTTATGAGGTGCGGGAGTATTCTCCGGGAGATGAAATTCGTTCTATTGATTGGAATGTTACCGCGCGCACCGGGCATCTTTTTGTAAAAAAATTTGTGGAAGAGCGCGAATTAACCGTCATGCTCTTGTTAGATATGTCCGCCTCTTCGTATTTTGGTACTACAGAACAGTTAAAAATGCAGCTGGCGGCAAAGCTCTGTTCTCTTTTGGCGTTTTCTGCGATTAGAAATAATGATAAAGTAGGTTTTATTGCTTTTACCGACAGGATAGAGAAATTTATTCCTCCCCGAAAAGGCATTAGCCACGTCTTGCGCGTTATCCGCGAAGCGCTCTATTTTAAGCCCCAGGGTACAGGCACAGATATTAGCGTGGTTTTAAAATACCTTAACCGCGTAACTACCCGTAAGACGGTTACTTTTATTATTTCTGATTTCTTATCCCCGGATTTTAAAAAAATGCTTGCGGTAGCCAATAAACGCCATGATATTGTCGCCGTAACTATTACGGATCCCAGGGAATTGGAGTTTGGCGATATTGGATTGGTAAAGTTATTTGATCCGGAGAAAAAGCGTGATTTTATTTTAGATACATCAGATAAAGGGGTACGCCAGGAATACGCGCAGAAAAATCAGCAAAGGATTAAGGAAAGAGAAGCGCTTTTTCGCTCTCTGCGTGTCGATACTATTGATGTGCGTACGGATATACCCTATTCGCGAAGCTTACTGAAATTTTTTAAATTCCGCGAGAGGAGAAGACATTGATCAATGAAGCATTGCATGATATTAAAGGCCCTTTAAGTTTAAGCAATCGCATAAATATTATTCTCTGGTTGGCGATTTTGGTTCTTCTGACTATATTGGTGTTTTTATTTAAGTTTTTAACCAGAAGAAAGAAGATTCCCATAATGATGCCCCAAAAACCAGCCCATGAGATCGCTTATGAACAACTGGAGAAACTCAAGGCAAAAGATCTTATCCGGCAGGGTAAGATTAAAGAATATTACAGCGAAGTTTCGGATATTATCCGGCATTATCTAGAGAATAGATTTTTACTAAAAGCTCCGGAAATGACTACCGAGGAATTTTTATTCTATGTCCGTGATTACAGCCAATTAATCAGTGCCCATAAAACTTTATTAAAAGAATTCCTTTTAGCTTGCGATCTAGTTAAATTCGCAAAATATGTTCCTTCAACCGGAGAAATGGATACAATTTTCTTATCTGCCAGGAAAGTGGTGGATGAGACAAAAGAGGAAGAATCTGTAAAATGATTTTTCATAGCCCGCTATTTCTATTTTTATTGCCACTAGCTGTTGTAATAATTATTTATGTTCGAAAGAAAAACTTATCCAGTGGGTTTAAATTTTCTTCGCAAGTACTTATCCAGGATTTAAAACCAACTTTTAAAGTATTTCTGAGCCAGAAAATTATTTATCTACGCTTGATAGCAGTGGTATTGATTATTCTGGCTTTAGCCCGCTTGCAATCGCCAATTGATGATTCTAAGATTACCACCGAAGGCGTGGATATTGTTTTAGCTCTGGATTCTTCGACGAGTATGTTGGCCGAGGATTTTAAAATAAACGGCAAAAGAGAAAGCCGGGTCGAAGTAATCAAAGATGTCGTAAGAAATTTTATCCAAGGAAGGAAAAATGACCGTATTGCCATTGTTACTTTTGCTGCCCGGGCCTATACTGTTTGCCCGTTAACCTTAGATTATAATTGGCTCTTGACTAATTTGGAGCGGGTAAAATCAGGGATGTTAGAAGATGGCACTGCGATTGGTTCGGGAATCGCTACCTCCTTAAACCGTTTAAAAAACAGTAAGGCTAAGAGTAAGGTGGTTATTCTACTTACTGACGGCCGTAATAACCTAGGGACAATCTCTCCTCTAACCGCAGCTGAAGCTGCAAAAGCCCTGAAAATTAAGATCTATACTATCGGCGCAGGAAGCAAAGGACCGGTACCTTATCCGGTGCGCGATTTATTCGGTAATCAAGCTTATCAGCAGATAGAAGTAGATCTTGATGAGGAGACCTTAACTAAAATCGCTTCGATCACCAGCGCTAAATTTTTCCGAGCGACGGATACCGAAAGTTTACGCGAAATTTATGGCGAAATCGACAAGTTAGAAAAGACGCCGATGCAGGAAAAAGGTTATCTGCAATATAATGAATTATTTCCGCTATTTCTTATTCCGGGTTTATTGCTGTTGTTGTTAGAAATAGTTTTAACCAACACTGTTTTAAGGAAGGTTCCATAAAAAATGCGATTTGCACAGCCTTATTTTACACTATTTATTTTCGCTGTTTTAAGTTTAATCCTGTTTTATATCTGGGCTTTTAGGATGCGTAAGAAGACCTGGGATAAATTCGCGCAAAAAAGTTTACTGGCCGAATTATTGGCACAAGTTAATTCCGGCCGGCAAAGATTAAAAGCAATCCTACTTATTTTAGGACTGCTTTTTTGTTTTATTGCTTTGTTGCGTCCGCAATGGGGATTTAAATGGCAGGAGTCAAAACGTAAAGGCTTAGATATAATTATTGCATTGGATACTTCAAAAAGTATGTTGGCTAATGACATAAAGCCTAGCCGCCTGGAGCGTGCTAAATTGGCAATCGGCGATTTTACGCAGGATCTTAAAGGGGATAGAATCGGTTTGATTGCTTTTTCCGGCAGCGCGTTTTTAGGGTGCCCTTTGACCATTGATTACGGGGGGTTTTTGTTATCTCTGGAAAATATAGATGTTAATACTATTCCCAAAGGAGGCACTTCGATTTCAAGCGCGATAAAAGAAGCCCTGCGCAGTTATCCTGCCGGAGAGGGTAAATATAAGGTATTAATCATTATTACAGATGGCGAGGATCATGAGGGTGATCCGCTTCGGCTTGCCGAGGAAGCCAAGAAAGAAGGTATAATTATTTGCTGTATCGGTATCGGTACTAAAGAAGGAGAATTGGTTTTTCTAGAGCAAAAAGATGGCCGGAAGGAATTTTTGAGAGATAATGAAGGTAATGCCGTTAAATCTCGCCTAAATGAAGAGGTTCTGCAGAAAATCGCCTTGGCTTGCGGCGGCACATATATTCGTTCCACAAACATTAATTTCGGTTTGGATCTGCTTTATCAGGGAAGATTATCAAAAATGGAAAAACGCGAGTTTGAAGGCAAGATGAACAAACTCTACGCGGAAAGATTCCAGATACCGTTAGCCATCGGATTAATCTTGATTCTGTTAGAAACAGTAATCAGCGATAGAAAAGATTACAGATGATGAAAAAAATATTTTTTAGCGGTATAATTATAACTTGTCTCTTCCGGGCTCAGGCATTGGCTTTTTCTGCCGCGGGAGCAGTGGAAAAAGGTAACCGGCTGTATGGGGACAAAAAATACCAAGATGCTTTTAAACATTATGATCAGGCGCTTACCAAGCAACCGGATTCAGCGATTATAAATTTTGACGCCGGAGCAGCTCAATATAAAATGAAAGAGTATAATAAAGCAAATAGTTCTTTTGAAAAATCTTTAATTACTGAAGATAAGGGGCTGGAAGCTAAGGCAAATTATAATCTGGGAAATTCTAAATATATGCTAGGATTATCAAAAGAGAATACGGATCTTTCTGCAGCAGTGCGATTATTAGAAGGAGCACTGATTAATTATAAGAGAACTCAGGAATTAACCTCTAAAGACGAAGATGCAAAAGTAAATTATAAGATTGTTGCGGAGAAACTCAAAGAATTTAAAGAAAAATTAAAACAACAGCCGCCAGAGAATAAAAATAACCAAAAGCAAGATCAGCAGAATCAAGAGCAGTCACAAAAACAGCAGGGAGAGCCTCAACAGAAGGAACAGGATCAATCTAGCCAGCAACAATCTGCTTCTGCGCCAAAGGAGCAGGAAAAATCCGCTGAAAAGCAAGGACAAGATCAGCAGGCTAAAGAGTCCGGGCAAGAGAAGGGCCAAGATAAACAGGGGCAGTCAACTGCAGCTCAGCCTGCGATTCAATCTGAAGAATCGGGAGGTGCTTCTGCCCAGCCGCAAGAACCGAAAGAAATGTCTAAGGAAGAGGCAAGCATGCTGCTTGAAGGATACCGACAGGAAGAAAATGCTGCCGGTATGCTTAAGGATGATCGAAAAGGCACAGAAGAGAAGGTTTTAAAGGATTGGTAATGAAAATAATTAGAATAGTAAAAATTTTTATCATTTTAACTTTGTTACTCTCTACGCATGTTTTAGCTAAGGAGATTAACTTTGAGGCTACGGTAGATAGAAATAAAGTCGGTTTAGGGCAGTCGCTGCAACTTAACCTTACTTTTGAAGGATCACAAAATATGCCTATTTTGGAATTATCAACGATTGAAGGATTCCAAGTGCGTTATTTAGGCCCCTCCACCAGGATGTCAATTATCAACGGACAGACATCTAGCTCGGTTACTTATGTTTACACGCTCCTGCCAACTAAGGTAGGGGCATTTAGGATTGGGCCTTTTAGATTCGAGCACAATGGCAATACCTATAATTCTAATACAATTAATATTGAAGTTTTAGAGTCAATAGGCCAGACGGATAATCAGGCTACTCAGGAAGGGTCTTTGCAGACAAAGGATTTAAATGAGCGGATATTCTTAACTCTACAGTTAAATAAGAATAAAGTTTATCTTAACGAGCTAATCCCCGTTACGATTAAATTATTTGTCAATAAATTAGGGGTTAGGGATATTCAATTTCCTCAATTTAATCATGATGGTTTTTCCGTGGGTGAATATGGGGCGCCCAGGCAATATCAGGAAGTGGTCGGAGGAATAAATTACGAGATCATTGAATTTGCGACTACGATTTTTGGAATAAAACCCGGAGAATTCAACCTTGGCCCGGCTACCATACAATGCAATCTGATTGTTAGAAAACAGACTAATCGGCAATCTTCCTCTGCTTTTGGGGATTTTTTTAATTCCGATGTTTTTGATAATTTTTTTAGCGGATACCAGGCTTATCCAATGAATTTAAAATCAGCGGATATCCCGATAACGGTTTTACCTTTACCTGCGGCGAATAAGCCCGAAAGTTTCTCTGGCGCATTAGGGGTTTTTGATTTTCAGGCATCCGTAAGCCCCTGGGAAGTAAAAGTAGGGGATCCGGTTACTTTAAAAGCAGCAGTTACCGGCCAAGGTAATTTCAATACTGTAAATTTACCAGAGGTTAACTTAGGCGATGATTTTAAAGTTTATGAGCCTCAGATCAAGCAGGATAAAGATGCTAAAACATTTGATGAAGTGCTTATTCCCTTAAAGGCATCGGTAAAAGAAATACCAAAGATGAGTTTTAGTTTCTTTAATACACTGAACGGCCAATTTGAAACAATTACCAAGGGGCCGTTTCCGATTAAAATAATTAAGTCGGAAAAAGAAGAGGAGTTGAAGATAACCGAAGGCAAGCAGCCCGCGCATCAGTTGATTAAAGAAGAGAAATTAGGAAGGGATATAATCTATATAAAAGCTAACCTCGGAGAATTAGGGAGGAAGGGGGAGTATCTTTATAAAAATAAGATTTTCTTGGGTTTTCAGGTTATTCCTTTGTTGTTTTATTTATTGATGGTAGTGATGCATGCGCGAAACAGGAAGCTTAAAACAGATTTAAGATACGCTAGACAGCTTTTGGCTCCCCGGAAGGCAAAGGCAGGTATTCTTCGGGCAAGAGGCCTTTTAGAGAAAGGAAACAGCGTAGAGTTTTACGATACCCTGTTTGATGTTCTACAGGAATATTTAGGCAATAAGTTTCATTTGCCCTCAAAAGGCATAACCATAAGCATTATAGATGAACAGCTTAAGAATAAAAATATACCTGAAGAGATTCTGGTTAAGTTAAGGGGTATTTTTTCCGAGTGCGATATGGTTCGCTATGCGGCTTCGCAATTGGTAAAAGAAAATATGCAGAATTCTTTAAAGGGCTTAGAAGAGGCAATTGACTATTTACAGAGAAATAGAGTATGAATAAGCCAAGTTTAGTAAAATTATCCGGGTTTTGTTTTATTTGTCTGGCGGTGGTTTTTATTCTGCGCAGTTCTTTTGCGCAAGGAACAGGAGCTACAGAGATAAGTCAACTTTTTTACCAGGGCAACTCTGATTATAAAGAAGCTAAATTTGATTCGGCAATTGATAATTACACAAAGATTTTTAATTTGGGCCTGGAAAACGGTAACTTATATTATAATTTAGGGAATAGTTATTTTAAAAAAGGAGACTTGGGCAGGGCTGTCCTCAACTATGAGAGAGCATTAATTCTTATTCCCAATGACAGCGATTTAAAATCCAATCATGAATACGTTTTGTCTTTGTTGAATTTAGGACCGCAGTCTTTTGAGAATTTGCTACAGAAAGCTGCCAATAAACTATTTGGCGAGCTATCGATTAATTTTTTAACTGTTTTTTTATCGTTTATCTATATCCTGGCGTTTCTGGTCTTGATTGGCGGTTTACTTTTTGCCGGAGCCAAAAGAGGTATTAAATTTTTTCTTTTGGTTTTAATGGTAGTATTTACTATTTCGGCTATTTCATTAAACAGTAAAATAACTTATTTAAATAAAGGGGCGGTGGTTATAAGTAAGGAAGCGGATGTTAAATTTGAGCCGTTGGAAGCGGCAACCACCTATTTTAAACTTACCGAAGGCAGCAAAGTTGAGGTGCTTGATAAAACTGAAAACTGGTACAAGATAAAACGGCCTGACGGGAAGATTGGTTGGATCAAGAGGGGGGAGCTAGGGTTAATTCTTGATTTAGCAAGGTGATGAATGCCTGGGCCAAGAGCGGTTTTTTGGATATTAAAAGATTTTAGTTGTTTTTTTATTTTTTAGTGTTACAATTAATTCACCAGCCACCAGAAGGGTGGATTTGGTGAAGGATAAATTAAAATTTATAAACAACTCTTTGAAATTCAAGGGTTGTTTTTTTTGTTTTTGGAATAAAGCTATTCTAGCAGTTAGTTTTACTTTATTATTTTTGTTTTTTGTTTCTCCGGTTTTTTCACAGCAGGTGCTTGAATATAATTCTGTAACCGGGCTATGGAATTACTCGGACAGAGACTTTGCTTCTCCTTTTTCCTCCCGCCAGGTGCTTGAATATAATTCTGTAACCGGGCTATGGAGTTACTCCAACAGAGACTTTGCTTCTCCATTTTTCTCCCGCCAGGTATTTAGGCAGGATTCTTTTACTGGCTTATGGCATTAGGAAACTAAGGGCATGGTCGCAAAACAACTGCTTTAATTTATTTAAAAAATAAAAACTACAACACTCTTGACAGAGTGATTTTTTTATGGCATATTGTTAATGTGGTTAATATTTAATATCATTAAATATTAAGGCATCCGGCGCTAAGTGGAATTGCGCCGGTGTTGTCTAGGTAGACAAGGGGATTTAATATGACTGGAATTTCGATTGCTGATTTCGCACTAAAAATGAATCAGATTATGCCTGAGATTATGAAGGGGTTTGTCCGTAGGCAAAACAATGATGTATATAAAGGTAAAATTACTTTGCCGCAGCTACTTATTTTAGAGTTATTAAGCCTTCAGGGCGCATCCAAAATGACAGATCTGGCTAAGCATATGAAGGTAAGCACTGCTGCTTCTACCGGGATTGTTCAGCGCCTGGTATTGTTAGGTTATGTGCAAAGGGAATACGACTCCAGCGACCGCAGGATAGTTAGGATTAAGCTGAACACCAAAGGAACAGAACTCTTAAAAAAAATAAGCCAACAACGTACACAGTTAGTGATTAAGATCTTTGGCCAAATATCTGAAAACGACCGCGGAGAATACCTGCGCATACTTATGCAGGTAAAAGATATTTTGGATAAAGAAGAAAGCAAATAATGAAACGGCTTATTTTTGCAATATTGTTCTTTAGTTTAATTACCGTGACCGGGAATGCTAAAGAAATTACGCTTACCTTTAGTGAAGTAGTGGCGATAGGCTTGAGGGATAATCGGGATATTTTGCTTAAAACAGAGGATATTCAAAAAGCTAAGTTAATAATTGCCGAAGCCCAGGCGGGAATTTTCCCCACGCTTACCTATACCGGCGACTGGTTTTACACCGCTGGCCTCTATACAAAAGATTTGAGTCAGCACACTTCGCAAATTAGTTTAAAACAGTATCTTTATCGAGGGGGCAGAGTTATAAACAGCATAAAATATAGTGATTATAAACTAAAGGTAGCACAGTCACTTTTAGATAAAACAAAACTGGAAATAATTTTTGATTTTTCCCGGGCTTATTATACGCTATTACTTTCAAATTCTTTTGTGCGATTAAATAAAACAATACTTGATAATAGTCGTCAGCACCTGGATTATATCAATTCGCTTTACAAAAATGGCCAGGCTTCAGAGACCGATATCTTGCAGGCGCAGGCTTCTTTATCTAGCGTGAGTCAGGCGTATGAGGCTTCTAAAACGCAAGCAGAGGCAGCGGGAGCTTTATTGAATAATCTGTTATTTTTAGATAAGGATGTTTTGGTCGTGCCGATTACAGAATTTAAGTTTATGCCTAGAGATATTGCTTTTGATCAGGGTTTCTTAAGGGCGATGCAAACCCGCCCGGAAATAAGGCAGTTCGAGGCACAGCTTAAGGCGGATAAAAGTGCCATCGAGGTGGCCCGCGCAGATGGACGGCCGGAGATCTATGTTTCTTGGGATTATTATGGGCGTTCACACGGAGTTACTACGACTGTTAATACCAGGAATTGGAATGATTATAATGTTGCTGGGGTGACTTTATCTTGGCCGATTTTTGATGGATGGAAAACCAAGGCCTTGGTGGAACAGGCAATCGTGGATTTAAAACAGACACAGCTGGGTAAAACTAAACTCTTTGGAGATATTGCACTGGAGGTAAAAAATGCGTATTTATCTTTAAAGAATGCCATTGAACAAATAAAAACTAGCCAGGTGGATATCTTGCTCTATAAAAATAATCTTTCGACGGCAAAAGACAGATACTCTCAAGGGTTAGTTAGTTTATTAGATAATAATGACGCGCAGCTAAAATACGCAGTTTCGGTTTTTAATCAACAACAGGCAGTTTATAATTATACTATTGCTAAGTTTAACTTTGATAAGGCCACCGGAGGTTTTAATGAGATATAATAAAATATTAACTATGGAAAATGGGACCGTTTCTACTTTTCTTGAGTCTAAATGCCGAAGAAATAGAAACGGTCCCATTTTTATGATCTGTTGTGTACTTTTGTTAAGCGGTTGCGTTCCGGAAAAGGCTAAAGAGAAGCTTCTTGAGGCTATTCCGGTTAAAGTTGAACAGATTAAATTGCAGGAACTTTATGAGAGCTTAGACTATTCCGGGGATATCAAGGCTCAGGATGAGGCAGTTATTTATCCTAAAGTGAGCGGCAAAATTATTAAAAAAGTAAAAGAGGATGGCGCTTTGATTAATAAAGGAGAGGCCATTTGTTATATTGATCGCGATGAAGTTGGCCTTAAGTTCCAGAAAGCTCCGGTAGAAAGTACGCTTACCGGAATTTTAGGTAGAGTGTATGTTGATATAGGAGAGAATGTTACAGTAAATACTCCTATTGCTTTGGTTGTCAACTCCGATAAAGTAAAGATTGGTTTAGATATCCCGGAAAAATATTTACCTAAGATTGCTCTTGGCCAAGAGGCCCAGATTAGCGTGGATAGCTGGGAAGACGAAAAATTTATGGGCAAAGTAACAAAGATTAGCCCGGTTATTGATTTATCTACGCGTACTGCTCCGGTTGAGATAACCATCGTGAATCAGGAGTTTCGTTTAAAATCCGGAATGTTTGCTAAAGTACAGCTGTTAATTGAAGCTAGAAAAAATGTGCCGGTAATATTAAGGGAAGCGATTATGGGCCGTGATCCGGATAATTATGTATTTGTAGTGCAAAATAAGAAAGCGATATTGAGAAAGATAAATTTAGGTATCCGTCAAGGGCCGTATTTTGAGGTGCGTGAAGGTTTAGCCGAGGGCGACTTGGTAGTGATTATGGGCCAACAGTTACTCTCTGATGGTGTTAATGTTGAGCCGGAGGTAGATAAATAATGAGTTTACCTGAATTTGGTGTAAAGAAGCCAGTTACCAATTTGATGATCTTTTCAGCGATCATCATTTTGGCTCTTTATTCTTTAAGTCGTTTAGGGATAGATATGATGCCGGAAATTGAGCCGCCTTCGATTACTGTTATTTCATCTTACCCCGGGGCAGGAAGCGAAGATGTGGAGACAAATGTAACCGAAGAACTGGAAAATCAACTAGGGACTACTCCGGGTTTGGAGAAAATCACTTCAAATTCATCGGAAGGCAACTCTATAATTACTCTAAAGTTTGTTTGGGGCACTAATCTTGATGAGGCTTCTAATGATGTCCGCGATCGTATCGAATTAGCTAAACGATTCTTGCCGGATATTCCGGATGAGATGGACAATCCTTTTATTTTTAAATTTAATACCGCCAATATCCCAATCATCTATTTTGGCATTACTGCGCAACAGACCTATTCGGACCTTTACGATTTAGTCGATAAAAAAATCGGAGATGCCTTAAGACAGTTACCGGGGGTAGGTACGGTTCAGATTAATGGCGGCGGTATGCAACGCCAGATCAATATTTGGATTGATCGGCAGCGCTTGGAAGGATATGGGTTTTCCATTCTGGATATAGAAAACAAATTAAAACAGGAAAATATTACTCAGCCGGTGGGGAGTCTAAAAACCGGCTTAACCGATTATCTTATTCGTCTTCCGGGTGAATTTAAGCGTCCGGAAGAGATTAACCTTTTAATTTTAGGCAAACGTAATGGGAGCCCCATATATTTAAAAGATGTTGCCCGAATAGAGGATAGTTTTAAAGAAATTACTAGCATCGTACGTTTTAATAAGCAACCGGGAATTATGGTGATGGTTCAAAAACAAAGCGGGACTAACTCCGTAGAAGCTGCCCGTAAAGTTAAGGAAAAAATGGCACAGCTGATTAAAACTTTGCCGGTGGATGTTAAGGTTAATACCATATTTGATACCTCGCAGGATATTATTAAGTCGCTGAATTCATTAAAATTTTCCGTTTGGCTGGGGATAATTATGGTGATTATGGTGGCCTGGTTCTTTTTTAGGTCTTTTGCGCCAAGCCTAGTTATCGCTTTGACCATTCCCTTTTCTCTGCTGATCGCTTTTATTTATTTATTTTTAAGCAAAGGAACAATCAATACTATTACTCTATCTTCTTTAGCGATTGCTACCGGGATGGTGGTCGATAACGCGATTGTCATCGTAGATAATATTTCCAGGAGGCTGGAGCGGGGCAACCGGCCAACGGAAGCGGCAATCTTTGGAACCTCAGAAATGTTCCTTTCCGTAGCTGCATCAACATTGACGACGGTAGTAGTATTTATGCCGATGTTATTTATCCCGGGAGTAGTCGGAATAATTTTTGGCGGTTTGGCAATGATTATAATTGTTACTTTAACGGCTTCTTTATTTACCGCCAGTACTTTTGCTCCCATGCTTTGTGCTCAATGGCTGGGTTTTAATAAAACCAATAAAAAGTCGAAATTATTCATTAGGTTTTATGCAATTTCAGAGAACTGGTTTAAGAGCTGGGAAAATTTTTATGGCCGAGCCTTAAAATTCTCTCTGCAGCATAAAAAATTAATTTTAATCGGATTTGTTGCGGCATTTATTTTAAGCCTGTTTCTTTTGCCGTTGGTGGGTAATGAATTTATGCCGGAGGAAGACTCCGGAGATTTACGGATTACCATTCATTTGCCGATTGGGACACGTATTGAGGAATCAGATAAAGTGGCGCAAAGGATTGAGGAGATCTTTGATAAAAATGTTCCGGAAGCCAGATATTATTACGCTCGGTGTGGGCAGGTAAGCGGAATCGGCAGGATGATGGGTGGGGCTAGCGGTACGCATGTAATTTCTGCCGGAGCAAAACTTGTTTCTAAAGATAAGAGAAAACGTTCGGTGAAAGAAGTAGGCCAGGCGATAAGGAGCAAGATTAAACTTATTCCCGGAGTATTAAGAACGGATATTTCTACGGGAAACCCTTTAAGTAACCTGATTACCGGAGGAGGCGGCAAGGCGGTAGAGCTGGAAATCATCGGTAATTCATTTGAGGATACTGATGCTTTAGCGCAAAAAATAAAGAGAATTATGGAAAATGTTCCCGGGGCGGTAGATGTGAGTATTTCACGGGAGGCAAACAGCCCGGAGTTAAAAATCGATGTGGATCGAGAGAAGGCAGCTAGCTTAGGTTTGGATATGAGTACCCTGGCTGCTACTTTAAAATCTTTTATTCAAGGTTCAACTGCCACAAAATATCGCGAAAATGGCAAAACCTATGATATTTATGTCCGGCTTGAAGAATCATCGCGTACAAAATTAGAAGATATAGAGAATTTAACGATTATGGCTCCGTTGCCGGTTGATAATACTCCTTTTGTGGGATTAGAGGCTTTGGCCAGCCGGCAAGGGGTCAAGCGAGCTCAGATTAAATTAAGTAATATCGCCAAGATCTCTGAGACCAGCGGCCCTGATAGAATCGAACGTAAGAATCGGGAAAGAATGGTGCGGGTTCAGTGCAATGCTTATAAACGTTCTACCGGGAAAATCGTAGAGGACTTAAATAGCCAAATTAGTAAACTGGTTTTGCCTGCAAATGTTACTATAAATATTGGCGGAGCAGCGGAGGAACAGAAAAAAGCTTTTGGTGATCTGACACTTTTACTGATTTTGGGTATCGGACTGGTATATATGGTTATGGCGGCGCAGTTTGAATCACTGCTGGATCCTTTTATTATTATGTTCGCGATACCTTTTACTTTTATCGGCGTGATTTTAGGTTTTGTTTTAACCGGAACGACTTTAAGCATTAATACTTTCTTAGGGGTTGTTATGCTGATGGGTATAGTGGTAAATAACGCTATTGTCTTAGTAAGTTATATCATTATGTTGCGGGCACGGGGATATTCTATGCAGGAAGCGGTAACTACAGCCGGAAGCCATCGTCTACGCCCGATACTGATGACTACAATTACGACCATTGCCGGCCTTCTGCCTTTAGCGCTTTCCCGCGGAGAAGGCTCTGAGGTCTGGCAGCCTTTAGGGATTACGATGATCGGAGGTTTGAGCGTTTCTACCTTAGTTACTTTATTATTTGTTCCTACGCTTTACGCGGTGTTTCATAGGAAATCAGCTTTTAAAGGAAGGTAATAAAAAATGAAGATGATCATGTTGGTGTATAATGAGGCGCTAGATAATGAAGTGATGGAAATTTTAGAGAGTTGTTTGATGAAAAACTATACTAAGATTACCGGAGTTTTTGGTTGCGGTACATCCAGCGGTACGCATTTAGGTACGGATATTTGGCCGGGGTTAAATAATATTTTGTATGTAGCCTGCGAAGAAACGGTGGGTAAGAAAATAATTGTTTTAGTTAAGCAGTTGCGTAAGAGCTTAGGAGCTGAAGGGATAAAAGCTTTTCTTATGCCGCTGGAAGAGTTGACTTAAGAATCAAGGGAACGATTCTATTTTTTTGAATAATAAAGGTGGTTAAAAAATAGAACCGTTCCCTTGTTTCTTTGTTAAAAGGGGATAGATTTATCTCTGTTTTTAAGGTATACTTTAGCATAAGGCAGACAGGTATTGTTTCATTGGAAGCAGGTTAAAAATGAAATGGAGATTAAAAAAAGGTTTTGTTTTAATAGAAGTGCTCTTGGCAACGGCAATCGCGTCATTTGCGATATGCGGCATATTGTTTATGTATATTGCGGCCACGGATTTAATTAAGACCTCAAAAAATGCCAGTATTGCTACAAGTGCTGCCCAGGGGTTAATTGAAGAGATTCGCAATACATCATTTAATTGTTTGATTGCACCTTGTTGTTCGGGTGTGCCTTGTCCGGCCAAGGCCGGCTGTGATTTCTGTTATAATCATTTGGGATTTCTTGTTAATGGTATTCCTTCTGGTAGAGGCGTAGTTTATTTTGACAACACAAAACCAGATCTCTTGAAGATAACCGTTAGCGTAAGTTGGCGACAGCCAGGTAGGGCTATTGATTCGACTGTGGAGTTAGTCACGCAAGTGGCTAATCGATATTAAAGATGAAAGGCTTGACGATATTTGAGGTTTTAGTTTCTGTATTAATTTTTTCGATTATTGCGCTGGGCTTGGGTTCAGCTGTGGTTGTCGGAAAGGGCGCTTTGTCGGTCAGCGATATACCCACTCAACTTCGGCAAAATGTGTTATTTGCGATTATGTCGATGTCTCGGGAGCTGCGCCAGGCTGATGCGAAAGAAAGCGAAATAACGATTGTAAAAGGTGAACCCAGTGATTCCATCAAATTTAGAATTCCGCATGATAATGATGTTCCTCCCGACGGTTTTGTCGTGGATGATATTGGTGATATAGAATGGAGCCAGTATATTACTTATTCGTGTAATGGTGGTCAACTTATGCGTACTTTAGGGGCGGGGATGCCTTTAATGATCGCGCCTAATATTACTTCTTTAAAGTTTAACCGGCTCTCAGGTGCGCTTATACAAATTGATATTACTGCTCAGAAGTCAGGCAATTTAGATATAGAGCAAGCGATAGTAAAAATGAGGAATAGGAGTTAAGATGGGCAATCCTGGTAAGATAAGGTTAAATAAAAAAGGAGCCGCATTGATTACCGTTTATATGGTCATCGCGGTATTGCTGGCTTTTGGAGGGTTTGTGGTTGATGTAAGCAACTCTCAAAATAAGACGGCTAAAGCTTTTAAGCAGCAGATTCAGGTAATTAATAGTGCGGAAGCCAGTCTTGATCGGGCACTGGTTTGGATGCGGAATTATTTATTGCTTCATGGTACTTATCCGCCAGAAAGCGAAGGTACAAATATCGAGTCTGAGGCATTCCCCTTAGGCTGTGTACCTCCTTTTTGTACCGGTAGGTGTACCGTTGACTTTTCGGTTTTGGCTTCGCCGTCCGGGATGTACCGGGTGAGATCTATCGTTACCGTAGGGACAGTTTCCCAGACAGTAATAAATTATCTACAACCAGATAACTATGCTCGGTATATTTGGTTTACGGATGGTGAAAGTTACGGGGGTACAAATGTGTGGTTCTGGGACCAGGACCACTTAAATGGCCCAACGCATACCAATGGGCATTTTAATATCAAGGGCAACCCGGTATTTGAAGGAGAGGTGCGTTCTGTAGATAACTATATTAAATATTTTAATAATGGAACTAATATTGATTCCTTTAATTTAAGCAATCCTCCTTATGACCTACCGGATTTTCAAGATACAGTTACCTTGGGTTCGAAGTCAATTAAAATGCCTACACAAGCATTAAGCTTAAGGTCAGCAGCCTCCTCAAGCGGGGGCCTTTATCTTACCGGTGATACGACGATAGTGCTTAATAGTAACGGAACAATGGACTTGACTAATAATACTTATTGTAATAACTGTACTACTACTTGTGATTCGCACGGCCGTCATTGCCAGACGACATGCACACATACATGTCCGGGCATTGCTTTGCCTGGAAACGGAGCGCTTTTTGTAAATAATGGTACCCTGACTATTTCAGGTACACTTAGCGGAAGATTAACAGCTGGGGCGAGCGGGGATATCAATATTACGAATAATATTATTTATGCTAACAATCCGCGTACTAATCCGGCATCAACGGATACCTTGGGTCTTATTTCAGAAGGAGATGTAATGATTGATAGTAGCGCGCCTAACAATTTAGAAGTAGACGCATCAATTATGGCTTTGAATACGTCGTTTATGCTAGAAGATTGGTGGACTGGGGGGGCAAAAGGAACGCTTACTGTTTTTGGAGGAATAATCCAGAAGCAAAGAGGCCCGGTGGGAACTTTTAGCGGAACTACTAAGGTATCTGGTTATTCTAAAAATTATAATTATGATGAACGGTTATTAAGTTCTCCGCCTCCATTTGTCCCGACGACTGGAGATTATATTACAGTATTATGGGAGGAACCCAAAGTATGAAAAATAAATGGTTAATTATTTTATTTATATTTTTTCTGGTAGTAATACTCTTAAGTCTTTTAATTACTCAGCAAAGCCAAAAGGCGGTGTCTTTATTAGAGAAGGAAATTCCGACTGAACAGGCAGAAAGCAAAATTCCGCTAACTTATTCGTCGCAGGCATGGCAAGCCCCGATAACGACACTGCCTTTAGTCAAAAGCGGAATCACTATAATTAAAGCGCCTGCAATTGAGCGAGAAGAAAAAAACAACAGTGTTTCTAAAATAACAGATAAAGCCGCAAATAATGTATCTAGTCAAAATGTGGCATCAAGCACTGAAGTCCAAGATCTCCCGCAGACCGGAATTACCAAAATTGGTAAACGGCCCACTACCAAAGAAATCCAGGAAATGAACTCTAGTGGTATAGTTATGTATTAAAGAAGCCCTGTCTTTAGCTAAAAAATAAACCAAAAGACATTTTTAGGTTAACTTTGCTGGTTGACAATAGGGTAATTATGTTATAGTATGTTGTGCGACGAGAATTAAGCAGTGTTGGTAGCTGTCGGCTAAAAACTATAAAATTAAATATGCAAATATTAAAATCCATTAAAGCGCAACTGGTTATCTATTTAACTTGCTTGGCTATTTTTTTAGCAATTAAAGATAAGAGCCTTATATTTTTGCTGACCTGTGGCCTGGCTGTGTTTTCGGCTTTAGGCGTTGAATCTGTTATATTATATTTTAGAACCAAGGCCTGGAAGTTAACCTCAAGCTCTATGATCACCGGTTTAATTATCGGCTACGTGCTTTCCAGTGATCAGGCGTGGTGGAAGTTTCCAGCTGCTGGCGCACTGGCTATACTTTCTAAGTATTTAATTGTTTTTAAGAAAAAACATATTTTTAACCCCGCAGCTTTTGGTATTTTTTTGACGCTTATTTTATTCGGTGTTTCTACCCAATGGAAAGGGACATATGTTTGGTATATACTTTTACCTTTTGGCATTTATTTTACCCAAAAAATAGGGAGGTTAAAGATAGTGATTAGCTATCTTTTGGTTTCTTTGGCTTTATTTGGAACTCAAGCTATCGCACAAAGAATTCCTTTAGGGCATATTTTAGGTTATTTAAGTTATTTTTATATTTTTGTGATGATTATTGAGCCTAAAACATCTCCGGCTAAACCCAGAGGACAGGTTATTTTTGGCGCGGGAATTGCTATTTTAATTTTTATATTCACTGAATCCGCAGCCAGGTTTGATGTCGAGTTGTTTAGTTTATTGGTTTTAAATCTGGGAACGGTTCTATTTTTTATTAAAAAGAATAGAACTGTTCCCTTGATTCAAAAAGGAGGGGCTTGATGAAAAAAATCGTATTATTAATTGGATTGTTTCTCCTTTTTGCACTAAACGCGGTAGTTTATGCCCATCCGCCTTCGGATATCAAAATAACGTTTGATCATAAAACAAAAATGTTAACTGCGGTTATTATTCATGATGTAAGTAATCCCAGTAAGCATTATATTAAAGAAGTTGATGTTGTTTTAAACGGAAAAGAAATAATTCAGCAGAGTATATCTAGGCAAGATAATTTTGATAGTCAGACGGTTAGCTATTTTATACCTGATGCTAAAGTTGGTGACGTGTTTTCTGTTGAAGGCTATTGTAGTATAAGTGGAAAGTTAGAAAAACAGTTAAAGTAAGAATCAAGTGAAAAACATGGGGACGGTTCTAATTAGGGAGATCAGATGAACATATTTGTAGGTAATTTATCTTTCGAAGCCAAAGAAATGGATGTGCAGAGGGTTTTTATGGCTTTTGGCGTAGTTACTTCTGTGGCGATTGTGATGGAGAAGAAAGGTAAAAAATCCCGGGGGTTCGGGTTTGTTGAAATGCCTGACGAGCAGGAAGCGCTGGCGGCGATTGCTCAATTGCAGGGTAAAGATATTTTGGGCCGTCCGATCAATGTTACGCCGGCTGTATCTAAGGGGCCAAAAAGTGAACCTGTTGGCAAAAGAAATAAATACTCAAGCGGAGTAGGGGGTGGTCGGCATGATCCTTCTTTTGTGCGGACAGGAAAATATAAAGAAGGAAGACGTTCGCTGAGTTATGTAAGAAAACGAACGGATGCCGGAATTACTACCCCGGTTCCTGAAAAAAGATATAAGTCTAATCCTATGCGTTGGCTCAAGAAGCCAAGAACACAAGCACGTTTTGTCAAACCTGAAGGTGAGCTTAAACCTTGGCAGCGGCCTCAAACTGAATCTAATCCGTGGAAAAAACCTTTGGCTAAATCCGGCTCATGGAAAAAGCCCGAAGGGGAATCTAAGCCCTGGGAGAAAAGTCGAGGTGCGGCTAAGCCATGGATTAAGTCCGCGAGTAGAGAAGTTAAACCCTGGGAAAAGAATCGAAGTGAATCTAAGTCTTGGATAAAATCAGCCAGTAGTGACGCTAAACCCTGGAAGAAAGCTGAAGGCGAGTCTAGGCCTTGGAAAAAGACCTCAAGCGCAGCTAAACCTTGGCGTAAGAGTAGTGCTGATCGTCAGCAATCCGGATTTAAAAAACCTAGTCGCTTTAGCAAGTCATAAGGATGAAATTAAAACTTAATCTTTTTCCGGTAGTCCCGGATATGGAAGAGAAGATGGCCTCTATCTTGCAGGAGGCGGTGGATGGCCGCGCGAGCATTGTTGAGATTGCTTATGGGACAGCCGCGGAGAGTGTAAAGAAGCGCATCCTTAATTTTTTAAACAAAAAAGAGAACCGTCAGCTCTACTCTAGATTAGAGAAAACCGATAAAGGCTGGGGAAGAATTTATCTACATTTTAGATGGAAGTAAAATAAATTATGAAAAAAGATAATCTGATTGATGAATTCTATTCATTAGTGCAGGTAGATGACCTCGATGGCCATTATGCTAAGGATATAAAGAAAAGTGATTATTTTGGGATGCCTCTGGAAGCGATTGTTAAAGCGGAAAAAAGATTGCGTTCAAGTAGCGAGCGTTGCATTGCTTATTTCTCGATGGAGTATGGCTTGGCGACCAGTTGTTACAATAAATTATCCAGTCAATTATTGCTTAATCTTTTGAATAAAGTTCCTGAAAATGCAGTTTTTTCAAATTTTCGCGTAGCGGATTATTTCTTTGCTTTGCATCAGGACAATATTATTGATTTGCCGATTTACAGCGGAGGTTTGGGTGTTTTAGCCGGGGATACGGTCAAGACTATGGCGGATTATAAACTTCCGGCGGCGGCCATCGGAATACTTTGGAGCTCAGGCTATTTTAGGCAGAAGTTCTGGTTTAAATATGGCCAGGCTCCTGAGAAAATGCATTGGGATCCATATACTTATCCAGGATTAATCCCTTTAAAAAACAGAATTAAGATTTCTTTAAAATCTGAAGATGTCTATCTTAGGTTGTGGAAATATTATGTTTATAGTCATCAACATGATGCGGTTGTGCCTTTGATATTGTTAGATTCTAATATTGAGCCCAATAGCCAAGGTTCCAGAAATTTGACGGACCAGCTTTACCGTAGTGATAATATATTTTTAAAGCTATTACAGAGGGTGATGTTGGGTTTTGGAGGGATAGGCGCTTTAAATGATTTAGGTTATAATATCGATATTTATCATCTAAATGAGGGGCACGCGGTGTTTGCTTTTATTGCCAAGGCCAGGGGCATGAGTAAAGATGAACTGGAAAATTTAAAAAGTAAGTTTGTTTATACTTGTCATACTCCGGTTGAGGCTGGCCATGACCGGTTCTTTTTTGATGACCTAAATAAGGTGCTTAAGCCAGAGGACACCGAGATTATCGAAAAGTTCGGGAAAGAGCATTCGGGGCTGGCTAATCTTACGTTGCTTTCGATGAATGTTTCTTCTGCGATAAACGCAGTTTCTCATAATCATCAAAAAGTAATGCATATTCAATTTCCTAATTATAAAGATCGCATACAATATGTTACGAATGGCGTGCATCCGTATACCTGGATGTCACAGGGGTTTGGCGAGCTGTTTAATAAATTTCCGGTAACTTTTCCTGATTTTAAGATCAATCCGATGATTTTATCCAAGGCTTCAGAGCTTAAGGCGGATGCTGATTTTCGCGCGCAGTTATGGCAGGCGCATCAACTAAATAAAACTGATTTGTGTAAATTCTTAGAGAAATGGAAGTTGGATAAAAATCTCTTTACTATTTGTTGGGCCAGGAGAATGGCGGCGTATAAGAGGCCAAGTCTTATTTTGTATGATATTAGCAGGTTAGTACGTATTGCTGAGAAAATCGGGCCTTTGCAGATAATTCTGGCCGGTAAGGCGCATCCGAATGACAATTTAGGCTTTACTTATATTAATGAAATGTTGGATAAAGTGGATAAGTTAAATGTAGATTACGATAAATTAAAAATAATTGTATTGGAGAATTATGATATCTCTTTAGGTAAGAAACTTACTTCTAGCGTTGATGTTTGGCTGAATAATCCCTTGCCGCCTTTTGAGGCTTCCGGTACCAGCGGTATGAAAGCGATCCTCAATGGAGTTTTACAGATGAGTACAGTTGATGGCTGGGTGGCCGAGGTAACGGACAGAAAGATGGGCGCATTTTTTGGATATCAAAATAGCGAAGGTAGCGTAGGTAATGAATCTGATTTGCATATGCATGACGATTCCGAAGAATTGTATTCTTCTTTAGAAAAAATGGTTAATTTGTATTATAAAACTAACCAACAAGGAAAAGTTGATATTAGTTCTGATTGGATAGATATGATGATTGAGTGTATTTGTGTTGCCGGGCAGTTTAATACCTATCGTATGCTTGATCAGTATAAGCAGCAAATCTGGAAGCTTGCTTAAAAATCAGATGGATTTATATTGCGCCCATAGCTCAACTGGATAGAGCACCAGCCTACGGAGCTGGTTGTTGCTGGTTCGACCCCAGCTGGGCGCATGAATATAAAATTATTAACTCCGTAGGGGACGTTTAAATGTCCCCTACCCTGTGGATAACTTTTTGTGGGTAAGCTAAACGAAATTTATATGTTGGAGGCTTTGAAAGAAGCGCAAAAAGCTTTTGACCAAGATGAAGTTCCTGTCGGTGCGGTTATTGTGTATCAGGGTAAGATTATTGCCCGAGGCCATAACCAGGTTGAACGCTTAAAAGACCCCACTGCTCATGCCGAAATAATCGCTATTACCAGCGCTGCGAATTATCTGGGGACAAAGTGGTTGAATGAGGCTAGCCTCTATGTTACAATTGAGCCGTGTAGTATGTGTGCCGGGGCACTGGTTTTAGCGCGGATAAAGAATTTATATTTTGGCGCCAGCGACCCTAAAACCGGAGCTTGTGGTTCAGTAACAAATATTGCCAACAATAAAAAACTTAATCATAGAATCAAAGTTGCAAAAGGCATACTTGCCGCTGAAAGCAGTTCTTTATTGAAAGAATTTTTTAAGAATAAACGCGTGAAAAAGAATTGAAATTTTGGAGGGGTGTGTGGATTTAGGGCTTTCATATGCACAGCGAGGACGTTTAGGCGCTTTGAGGCGTTATGAGTTGCATGGCAACCCTGGCACGCCGGAAGGAAGAAGTAAGGGGGGAAGCCGGACCTGTGAGTTTTTCCTGCAGCATGCTGAGATAGCTCGCCAGCGGGATTTTAATATTCGAAAGGAAACGAAATTACCGCCTAGAAGCGAGGAATTGGCCAGATTTATCGGTATCATGCTGGGAGATGGTGGTTTTCGTAGCAAATATCAGTTCACGATTTCATTTAATTATAAGACTGACCGAGAATTCGCGGAATATGTAGCTAGGCTCATTAAGCGTTTATTCAATGTCGAGCATAAGATTTTTAGAAGAAAGGGGAGTCTGGGCGCGGATATAGTTGTCAGTAGCATAGGCGTTGTGGATTTTCTGTTTAAACAGGGTTTAAAAGCAGGTAATAAGATAAAGAATCAAGTAGATATCCCCGCGTGGATTAAGAAGAATAAGGAATTCAAGAAAGTGTGTGTCCGCGGGCTCTTTGATACTGACGGAAGCCTTTATAGCCATAGATATAAAGTCAATCATAAGTGGTACGAGTATTTGAAACTGGATTTTACTAGTTGTTCTAAACCGTTGCTTAGATCGGTATACGCGACTCTTTCGGATTTAGGGATTAAATCTTCCCTCAGAGGGGTGCATATTACAGTTTCCGCAAAATCGGATGTTAATAGATATTTTGCGATAGTAGGTTCAAGCAACGCAAAGTTTCTTTATAGATGGGAAAGATTTTAGGAGAGATGGCTGAGTGGTCGATAGCGAATCACTGCTAATGATTCGACCTGAGTAATCGGGTCCCTGGGTTCGAATCCCAGTCTCTCCGAAATTGATACCAATTCGAACCATTAAGGTCTTTTTCGTGGTTCTTTCGGTTCGCTTGCACATGAATCCGGTTATTTTGACAGATAAAATGTTTATTTACGAAGAGATATTACGCGCATTCCAAAAATATAAAGTCAAGTATATTGTTATCGGTGGTATTGCCGTTAATCTTCTTGGAGCCTTAAGAAGCACTGCTGATTTGGATGTATTGCTTGAAATGAGCGAAGAAAACCTCAAGAAAGCCTTGGCTGTTCTAAAAAAATGTAAATTTCGCGTCAAGCAACCCATTGATTTGGTTAAAATAGCAGATAAGAAAACCAGGGAATATTTGATACTCAAGAAGAATTTAAAAGCAGTTAATTTCTATAAAGCGGGTGGATTTGAGGAAGTGGACATAATAATAGAGACACCAGTTACTTTTAAAGAAGCAAAGAAGGATATAGTCTGGGTTAGGGGTGGAGATATAAGAATTCCGTTAATATCAATCGACGGTTTGATTAAAATGAAGAAAAAGACCGGGCGCATTGTAGATAAACTTGATATAGATGCATTGAAAAGGATAAAAAAATTAAGAGGAGATAGATGATATCTAAGTGGGAGACCGAAGATAGCCGTATTCTTAAATTCATGAATATTTCTCCCAAAAAGAAGCTACAGTGGCTTTATGAAATAAATAGATTCTTAACTAATTTCTCTTCAGAAAAAATCAAGAAAATTAGGCAGAAGTTAAGAGAATTTTAAAGGAGTATAATAGATGAATATGTCAATCGGATTAACTTTTCCCGGCTCGTTACAAGATGAAAGCATAATTTGTTATATCTGTAAAAAGTATGATGTTAACTTAAATATTATCGAGGCCTCTTTTTCTATGGATGCCGGATGGTCAATTTTGCAGATCGAAGGTCAAGAAGAAGAAATCAAGAAGGTATTTGCTTATTTATCAGAAAAAAACGTAAAAGTACAACAGATTCAGACAAATAAAAAATAATATTTTTTCCTACCTATGTCTTATACCGTTTTTGCACTAAAATGGCGCCCCCAGGATTTTGAAAGCATTATTGGGCAGGAGCATATTGTTGGTACTTTAAAAAATGCTATTTCGAAGGATCGTCTTGCCCATGCTTATCTTTTTACCGGGCCAAGGGGAGTAGGCAAAACTTCTACCGCTAGAATTCTTGCTAAGGCGCTTAATTGTAAAGATGGCCCGACAGTAAAACCTTGCCAGCGATGCCCTTCATGTTTAGAGATTAACCAGGGCCGCGCCCTAGATGTGATTGAAATTGATGGTGCATCTAATCGAGGTATTGACGAGATTAGGGCTTTGCGGGAGAATGTAAAATTCTCTCCTACGCACGGTAAGTATAAAGTTTATATTATCGATGAGGTGCATCAGATCACCCCCGATGGCTTTAATGCCTTGCTTAAGACGCTGGAAGAACCTCCGGAATTTGTAAAATTTATTTTTGCTACTACCCATCCGCAAAAGGTTATACCAACGATTATTTCTCGCTGTCAGCGCATGGATTTCCGCAGGATTACGGTAATTGAAATTATCGCTCAGCTTGAGAAAATCGTTCGCCAGGAGAATATCGCGGTGGATAAAGAGGTGCTGGCGGCAGTGGCCAGGTGCAGCGATGGTTCATTGCGGGATGCCGAATCTGTTTTAGACCAGCTAGTATCTTTTTCTAAAGGAAATATTTCTTTAAAAGATGCGATTTCGGTTTTAGGCATGGTGGAACAAGATGTTTTGTTTGCGCTTACCGATAAAATAATTCAAAAGGACCCCGGGGCGGCTTTAAAACTTTTTAATGAAATTATTGACGATGGCAAAGATCCGGGTGTGTTTTTGGTTAATTTTATTGAGCATTTCCGTAATCTAATGGTGGCTAAAGTTTCTGGAGGCGACGCTAAATTGGTGGATTTGCCGCAGGAGATCTGCGATCGTTTATTTAAGCAAAGTCAATCGATGAGCCTGGATGAGATTTTTACGACTTTTAATATTTTGATTGCTACGCAAGAGATGACTAAACGCCTGGATTCTGTGCGTATTCCGCTAGAGATAAGTTTAGTCAGGTTAGCGTATAGCCGATTAGAGAGTCGTAGCCTGCCTGCCGGACAGGCCTGCCTGCCGGCAAAGCAGGGTTTGGATTCTAAGGGGCAGCCAAATCCATCCGGCGTCGTCAACTTAAAGACAACCGAGTTACCTCCTGAAAAAAAAGAGCGGCTTATGCAGGCTCAGGAAGAAATAATTAAAAATATTTCTCAGCAGATTGTTTCCGTTTCTTTAGAGAGCGTAAAGGACGCCTGGGCCAGTATCGTAAATAATTTATCAAAAATTAAAATGTCGGTATCTACTTATTTAAGCGAAGGGGAACCGACCAGGATACAGGGGGATTTGGTCACGGTAGCTTTTCCTAAGAGTTGTTCTTTACATAAAGAATCTTTGGATAGAAAAGAAAATAAGACAATGGTTGAAAAAGCCGTTTCTGAATTATGTAATGTGGATTTAAGGGTGAATTTTATTTTAGTTGCGGAGATGAAGCAAAATACAGATGTGCGCAGTAATCCGTTTGTTAAATCTGCTTTGGAGATGTTTGGAGGAAGGGTGGTTAAAGAGGGCTAGTGGCTAATTATACGGCTTCCATAGAAAAATTAATTGAATGTTTAATTAAGCTTCCCGGTGTTGGTCGGCGCAGCGCTGAGCGTATTGTGGCCCATGTTTTAGGAGCGACAAAAGAGGAAGTTAAAATTTTATCCGAGTCTTTGCATAAGGTAAAGGAGAGCGTGCGTTCATGTCAGATTTGTAATAATTTAAGCGAAGAAGAGACTTGCAAAATTTGCCAGGATTTAAGCCGGCAGAAGGAAATTATCTGTGTCGTCGAAAAACCCAGTGATGTTACGGCAATCGAAAAAGCAGGTAATTTTCACGGTTCTTACCATGTCCTCCTAGGTTCAATATCTCCGCTTGAAGGAAGGGGCCCTAGCGATTTAAAGATTGAAGGGCTTATTCAAAGAATAAAACAGGGTAGCCTTAAAGAGATAATTATTGCTACCGACGCAGATACGGAGGGCGAAACTACTGCTATGTATCTGACGCAATTACTTAAGCCGCTCGGTGTGTATTTAAGCCGTATCGGTCTAGGCATACCTGTAGGTTCGAATCTGGAATATGCTGATGCGACCACCCTTTCAAAGTCTTTAGAATCTCGCCGCACAATTTAATTCTTATGATTAATATTACGAATCTTTCAAAAAATTACGGGCCTAAAATTCTTTTTAAGGATGTTTCCCTGAATATTAATCAGGGAGAGAAGATTGGTTTGATTGGTCCAAATGGCACAGGTAAGAGTACGTTGTTTTCTTTGATCTTACAGGAGATTGAAACTTCTAAAGGAGAGGTAAGATTAAATAAAGGTGTGCATATCGGCTATCTTCCCCAGGAGGCGAGTTTCACATCGCAACGCACGGTATTAGCGGAGTTAACCGAGGGCGATGAGCGGATTATGCGTTTTAAGAAAGAAAAAGAAGCCTTGGAGTCGGCTAATGAGGCCGGGTCAAAGCGCTATGGAGATATTTTACATGATTTGGAGACTTTAGGTTTTTTCGAACTGGAGCATAAGGCTAAAAAAATTCTTTCCGGGTTAGGTTTTAAAGAGAGAGATTTCAATCGACCGATTGTGCAAATGAGCGGTGGTTGGCAGATGCGCGCTCTTTTAGCCAAGCTGCTTACTTATCATTACGATCTTTTACTTCTTGATGAACCGACTAATTATTTGGATTTGAATGCGGCTTTGTGGCTTAAGGATTATCTGGCGGGTTTCCGGGGCACATTTATTATGATTTCTCACGATAAGGCTTTTTTGACTGATGTTACTAATTATACTTTAATTTTGGAGAATGGATTAATTACCAAAGTCGTCGGTAATTACGAACATTATGAAGAAATAAAAGCGCAAAAGCGTACGCATCTGGTTAAGCAATCCAAGGAGCAGGATAAAAAAATAGAGCAGTTGGAAAAGTTTGTGGCGAGATTTCATGCGCAGCCGAATAAAGCCGCTTCCGTACGCGCCAAGCGGCGGGTTTTAGAAAGAATGGATGAGGAAAAAGTTGTCTTGCCACCGGATCCCCGGCAGAGCATTAATAGTTTTACTTTTCCGCAGACGCGCCGCTCTGGCCATCGAGTGATTAAATTAGAAGGAGTCTTTAAAGCTTACGGAGATATCCGGGTTTATGCGGGGCTAGATTTTGAAATAACTCAAGGGGAAAAAGCAGTTTTAGCCGGAGAAAACGGAGCGGGTAAATCTACCCTATTAAAGATATTGGCTGGCATAGTGGAGATAGATAGCGGCAATAGAGTCCTGGGCCATAATGTGGATATCGGGTATTTTTCACAGACGCGCACGGATGTATTAAATGTTGAAAACACTGTTTTACAGGAGGCTTATAGTGCAGCACCGGGTTATGCGGGAGAAGAATCAATCTGGACTATTTTAGGCGCATTTTTATTCAGCGGCGATGACGCGGATAAAAAGGTCAAGGTATTATCCGGAGGAGAAAAGAGCCGGCTTATTTTGGCTAAACTTTTAATTAATCCGCCGAATTTTTTGCTTCTGGATGAGCCAACCACACATCTGGATGTGGATGCGGTTGATGCTTTGGTACGCGCACTTAAAAATTACGAAGGAACGATTGTGTTTATCAGCCACGATATTTATTTTGTAAGTTCGGTAGCCAACAATGTTTTTGAGGTTAAATCCGGAGGGATCAGGAAATTTCCCGGGACATTTGATTATTATTTACAGAAGCGCGATACTTTAACGGATAGAGAAAATGCGGTTAGATTTAAACCAAAACCCGCTAAACAGATTGATAAAGTAAAGGAAAAAGTCAAAGAAGAGGAGTATTTGCGTAAGGATCAGGAGAAGAAGCGTAAAGCCAATAATTCCGTAATTCGCGATAAGATTAATAAAATCTTAAAGAAAAAGGAAGATTTAGAACTGGAAAGTTATGCTAAAGCACGCGCTTTGTCCAATCCGCATTTTTATCGTGATGAAGAGGTCGCCAAGGAGTATGGCCGCCGGATGAAAGAAATTGAAAGGCTTTTTCAGGAGATGGATGCCGAGATAAAAGCTCTTGAAAATCAGATTATTTAGTGTTAAAATGCAGCAAAATTAGTTCTATTTTTAAATAAGCCTATTCCCCCTTAGCTCAGTTGGTAGAGCGAGAGACTGTTAATCTCCAGGTCCTAGGTTCGAGTCCTAGAGGGGGAGAAAATTCCGAGAAGCCCTTGCAAATAAATTACTTGCGAGGGCTTTTTGTTTGGAGTAGAATTATAGCCAGTATAACACAAAACAAAAGGACTGTAGTTCATGAATTTATTATATGCCATTATTGCCAGTATCATCGTAAGTCTTATTTCTTTAATAGGTGTTTTTGCCCTAGTAATAAAAGATAACCTGTTAAAAAGGCTTATGGTTTTTTTGGTAGCCTTTGCGGCTGGCGGTTTAATAGGAGGCGCTTTCTTTGATATTATTCCTGAAGCCTCCGAGTATGTAAAAGATATTACTCAATTATTCTTTTACATTGTATTAGGTTATACGCTCTTTTTTATATTAGAGAAATATCTTCATTGGCGTCATTGTCACTCCCCAGAATGCAAAATCCATAGGTTTACATATTTAAATATTATTGGCGATATTGTGCATAATTTTAGCGATGGTTTAATTTTAGGAGCAATTTTCTTATTAAATATCAAAGTTGGTGTTGCGGCTACTCTCGCAATCGTTTTCCATGAAATTCCGCATGAACTGGGTAATTTTACTGTTTTAATATACGGTGGGTTTTCTAAGCTCAAAGCCTTGTTATTTAATTTTCTATCTGCTTTGTTTGCTATAGTTGGAACAATAATTGGCTATTATTGTGCCAGTAAAATCAGTGGTTTTGCGGGTATCTTATTACCTGTAGCTGCTGGTGGATTTATCTATATAGCCTCTTGTGATTTAGTTCCTGAATTACACAAGGAAGAGGATGGTAAGAGGTCAGCTCTTATAATGGTAACTTTTATTTTTGGAATTATGCTTATGTATTTTCTAAAAATGGTAGGTTAAGCACTTTAGAAAATTGGAGATAATGTAAGCTTATTTAATAGTTTCTCCACCTCTCCAAAGCATATCTAGTTACGAAACTTGTCCATCAGGACAAATTAGGGTAAATTTAGCTAAATCAGCGCAAATTCCTTCGAAAGGTCATAAAAGAGGGAAGCTTCTGCACTCATTAGAAAGTTATTAAACTCATCCAATAAGGAGAGCCATTAATTCTAACCCTCTGTAACTAAAATAGTTGCGGAGGATTTTACTTGGGTTCAAGCTACCAACGCAACACCTTAATCTGCTATAATAGCAGAAGAAAGGAGTTGCTAATGATTAAATACCAAAGAATCACTCCCATGGAACGTGAAGAGATCAGT
>Ga0268280_1000202_pt1 | contig 56621 bp, 51 predicted proteins | sample saktaG_9_FD_190139 | JGI IMG/M metagenome (GOLD analysis project Ga0268280, IMG submission 190139) | Saline water microbial communities from Sakinaw Lake, British Columbia, Canada - sak_2011_5_24_40m | ecosystem: Environmental > Aquatic > Non-marine Saline and Alkaline > Saline ...
TGGATCATCATGGTCAGAATGACCGGAGCGTATTCGGAAAGTTTTTCGGAAGGAATGGCGATTACCGACTTCATCTTGGCCAGAATGAACAAATATGCTTTGCGGGCATCCTCAATGGCACAGCGGATGATCTCATCGGTCAACCCCTTGATCTTGATATCCAGTTGAATGGCGGTGATGCCCTTCTCGGTACCGGCCACTTTGAAATCCATGTCGCCAAAATGATCTTCATAACCGGCTATATCGGTCAGAACCGCGAATTGATCTCCTTCCTTGACCAGGCCCATGGCAATGCCGGCTACCGGCGCCTTGATGGGCACTCCGGCGTTCATCAGGGCCAGGGTAGCACCGCACACCGTAGCCATGGAGGAGGAGCCGTTGGATTCCATAATGTCGGAAACCACGCGGATGGTATAGGGAAAATTCTCACTGTCCGGGATCACTTTGCTAAGGGATTTTTCAGCCAGATTGCCATGCCCGATCTCGCGGCGGCCGGCGCCCCTGAGAAAGCTGACTTCACCAACCGAATAAGGCGGGAAATTGTAGTGCAAAAGGAATTTTTTCTTGGTTTCATCGCCGTTCAGGTTATCCAGCCTTTGGGCGTCGTCTTCGGAACCCAGGGTCACGGTCGACAGCGACTGGGTTTCGCCGCGGGTGAAAACCGCTGAGCCGTGGACCCGGGGCAGGATGCCCAATTCAATGGAAATGGCCCGAATTTCATCAAAAGCACGGTTGTCGGTTCGCTTTTTTCCCTGAAGCAAGGTCTGGCGGAAGATCTGGGCCTCCACTTTTTCAAAAGCTCCCTTGATCATGACAATTTCCTCTTCTTCCTTGCCTTGCATGATCTCTTCCTGAATGGCCTTGATCTTTAAGCGGCGCAGCACTCGGTCCTGGGTAAAAATAGCATCGCGGATCTGGGCGGTGAACTTGCCACGGAGATCGTCCACCAGAGCCGCGGCTTCCGGTTTGGAGGCCACGACCATTTTATCGGGATTCAGCAGTTCTTTTTGCGCCTGGCAGATCCTGGCGATCACTTCCTTGGCCCGGCGCAAACCTTCCATGAATACCTCATCAGAAAATTCATTGCCGGCGGCTTCCAACATAACCACTTCCTGTTCGGTTCCGGCCACCTGCAGCACCATTTCCAATTCCTTCAGAACATCCTGGCCGGGATTGATGAAATACTCATTGTTCTTCCAGCCGATCTTCACCGCACCCAGGGGCGTGCTGAAGGGAATGGTGGAAGAGATCAGGGCTGCAGACGCGCCGATAATTCCCATTGAATCATAGTCGATGCTGAAATCAGCAGACAACAGCATGGCAATGACCTGGGTGTCGTGATTATAGTTGTCGGCAAAAAGCGGCCGGATGGGGCGGTCTATGAGCCGTGAAAGCAGCACTTCCTTTTCCGATGGCTTGCCTTCCCGTTTGAAAAAGCCGCCGGGAATTTTACCGGCGGAGTAGGTATTTTCCCTGAAATCCACCATGAGCGGCAGGAAATCCTGGGCGGCTTTTGCCTCTTCGCGCATGTTGGCGGTGACCAGGACCATGTTGTCCTTATAAGTGAGCAGGGCCGAACCGTTCGACTGACGGGCCCAGCGATGGATATCGATTTTTAAAGTAGAACCGTCTATTTCGATCTGAATTGTTTTTTGCATATATGTCTCCTGAATAAATTTACTTTCTCAATTCCAGTTCCTGGATGATTTTCAAATATTTGTCATAATCGGTCTTGCGCAGGTAGTTTAAAAGTTTTTTTCTGGTTGAAACCATCGTCAACAAACCTTTGCGGGAATGATTGTCCTTTTTGTGGGTTTTAAAATGCTCGGTCAAATTTCTGATCCTTTCAGTTAAAATCGATACCTGAACTTCGGACGAACCCGTGTCCTTGTCGTTTATCTGAAAACGGCCGATCAGTTTCTCCTTGGTTTCCTTGGTAATACTCACAATTTCCTCCTATTATTTATGCGAAATGAGAGTATATTTTAACAGAAAAGAATAGAATTGTAAACAACTATGCAAAAAACAGCCCGAATTACTTATTTTTTAAGCAACATATCAGTGAATACGATCTGGTGCTTTTCCAGGGTTGTGCCAAGCACTTTGTTGACCCGGGAAAGGGCCAGATTGTAATCGATCAGCGATTTCAGTTCGGCGATCTGGGCGTTGGAAAAATCACGCTGGTATTGCAAAACCAGGTAATTGGTCGAAAGGCCGACAGCCAGCTTTTTTTGTTCGGCAACCAGTTTTTGCTCGGCCAATTCACGGGAAATGCGGTTGGCTTCGACGATCTTGGCCGTGGTTTCCAGGTCCATGATGATCTGCTTGACCTCGGAATAGATGGTGCTCTCGGTTTTCTTCAGAATCAGCAGGGATTGCTCCAGATTCAAGCGGGCCTGGACCAGGTCGGCCCGCGCCGATGTGTTGAAAAGCGGGACGGACAACTGCAGACCGAAGGAATAATTACCATAGAGGTTTTTCAGCACGTCCCGCAGCGAATCATTTAAATTGCCTCCGATATCGCTGATAACCGAATCGGTGGGCAAAAGGCTGAAATCCACGTCCTGCGGAGTGCCGCTCAGACCTTTTGCGTAATACGATGCGCTTAACTGCAGGTTGGGAAGCAGTTGATTGCGAAAATAACGAACGTCGATGTTCTTGCTCTTCAAGTCGAGCCGCACCTGCTCAATGTCGGGCCGCTTTTCCAGGGCCTCCAGCAAGAATTGGTTGAAATCAACCTGCAGCGGACTGAACAGCGGTTTGTCCTGGGGGACGATGGCTTCCGGCATCTGGCTGATATTTAAAATTCGGCGCAAATTTTCTTCGTAGGTCTGGATTTGGCTGCGGGCCTGCAGGGACTCGCTTTCCCTGGATGCCACTTCGGCTTGGGCGGTCAGAATATCCATGGGAGCCGAGACGCCCACTTTAACCTGGATTTCATTCTGCTTGAGCAGGTCCTTGGCCAACTGCAACGATTTCTCCTTGACCTCGAGGTTCTGGTGCGAGTAGACTAGGTTCCAATATGCTTCTTCGGCCTGGTAGATCAGGTTGATCACCTGCTGCTTCAGGGCAAAGAGCGACTTGTCCTTGTTATTACGGGCAACATAGATGTTTCTCTTGGTGGCCGTAAGCCCGAAATTTTTTAAAAGGGGTTGAACCAGGCTGAATTTGAGCTGTGAATTGTAGCGGGGGTTGATATTGCTGTATACCGAGTTGGTCGAATTGCGGGAATTATCCAGAATGATATTGAGGCTGCCCCCCAGGAGCAATCTCTGGGAAATGGTGAAGGTCAATATGCCTGAATCGGCTCTTTCGATATCGGCACCGGTAAAGATACTGGAACTGGGCGTAGTGGTCGACCCACGGCCGAGATCAAGCGTCAGGGTCGGTATGAATATCGCGGCATTCTTGTCCAAGAGCGCCTGGGATATCTCCGGGTTGGACATCTCGATTTGCAAGTCGAGATTATTTTTCAATGCCTGCTCGATTACTTCATCCAAAGATAAGGATTTGACATCCTGATCCTGGGCCAGGTTCGGCAGAGTCAGTACAAAAGCAAATAAGATTACAATAAGAATATTTTTCATCCGGTGCCTCCAGTTAACAATTCAAATACGAAAATGAAACAAAAAAGTTCTTGATAACTTGCAGTCAACCTGAATTGACAAGAGTTTTTTTTTAATTTTTATTGCAAACCTTTTTCTTTCAACCAATCGTCATTGTAGATCGTGCTCAGGTAGCGGGAGGCGCCATCGGGGAAAATGGTGACGATCCGGGCTGGGCGGCCGATTTTTTTTGCCAGTTGCCGTACTCCCCACAGGGCCGCTCCAGAGGATCCCCCGCCCAATATCCCTTCCCGCCGGGCCAATTCCCTGGCCGCCTGAAAAGCTTGCTTGTCGGTCACCTGCAACATATCGTCGATGACGCTGAAATCGGCGCAATGGATCAGGAATTCATCACCAAGTCCTTCCAGCAGGTAGGGCCCGGGTTTGACTTTCTTTTGCTTGTGGAAATACTCATAAAAAACCGAACCCACGGGGTCCACGGCCACAACCTGAATCCTGGGGTCTTTTTCCTTCAGAAAGCGGGCAGTGCCGCCGATGGTGCCGCCGGTGCCAATGCCGGCAACGAAATAGTCGATCAGGCCGCCCATTTGCTCCCAGATCTCCGGACCCGTGCCCAGGTAATGGGCTTCGTTGTTGTCGCGGTTGTTGTGCTGGTCGGGGAAATAGCAATTCGGCGTTTCCCGGGCCATGAGCGACGTGACATTATTGTAGCTGTAAGGGGATTCGGGCGGCAACGAGCTGTCCACCATATGGATTTCGACTCCCAACGCCTTTAACTGGTCAAGCTTTTCCCGGCTGATGCGGTCGCGGACCACTACTTTCAGCCGATAGCCCTTTTGAATGGCGATCAAGGCCAGGCCCATGGCGGTATTGCCCGAAGAATTTTCGATGATCAGGTCGCCTTTTTTTATTTTCCCCTCTTTTTCCGCTTTCTCGATCATGTAGCGGGCAATGCGGTCCTTGCAACTGCCCATGGGATTCAGGAATTCCAGTTTGGCAAAAACCTCGCCGGGAACATCACTGGCCACATGGTTCAATTTAACCATTGGTGTATTACCGATCACATCGATGAGGCTATCATAACATTGTTTTCTGTCCATGGATCGTTTCCTATGAAAAATTGCGCAGGAAGAACATTTATTTTATATTAAATCGACACCTCTGTAAAGAAACCAGGCAAGAATATTCCTCCCCTGCTCCAAACAAAGTCAGATTTTTCTGGCAAAGACGTTGGTAAGCCCAAGGAAGGCGATGACGACGAAACGCTTGCGTAAAAACTCCCGGCCCGACAGCCAGCGAGATGATTTCTTTAAGCCCCTGGATCGCGCTCGCTTCTCCAATTTGTCGAGGAAGTAGCCGAGCCTGAGGACACGGAAGTGGCGTCGGTAAGTTAAAACCTCAAAGCCGCATTCAGAAAGCATTCGGTTTAAAGTGGGCCTGGAGAAATGCACCAGGTGCATGTCCATAAAAAAAGGATAACGGCTGCCCAGCAATCGGGCGGCGAAACTGTCAACCAAGTGGGTGCTGATAGCGACGATCCCCCCGGGTTTGAGCAGCCCGTGGACATGTTTCAACATGGCGGCGGGATGGCTTAAGTGTTCGATTACGTCCCAGAGGGTGATCACATCAAAGCTCGCCAGTTCAAGGCCGGCAGCCTCCAGTGTTAGGGAATGCACCGGGCCGTAACCAGCCTGGCGGGCGATGGCTGCCGCCCAAACGCTCAATTCCACTCCCGTCACAGTCCAGCCTTTTGCTGCGGCCAGTTTCATAAATACTCCGGTATAACAGCCGACATCCAGAAGTTTGCCCGGAGGCACTGTCAACTTCTGCAGCTGGTACAGCGATCGGGCGAAGGTTTGCTCCCGCGCCGCCGCTTCTTCTTGATAAAGGGGATCTTCGACCGCGCGATAGATCTCCAGCACCTGGTTTGGATCCAACTGGGGATTGCTAAAGAGCAAATGGCAGCGGTTGCACTGGACAATGTCACCATGCCGGGAAAGGTAGGTGGATGTGCAGCGGAAGTGTTTTTCTGTCATGGTTTCCCGTGCACCTCTGCTGGCGGGATAACGGAGGCTGAAATCCAGGGCGCCGCACAGAGGGCAATCCACGCGGATGCAAGCCGGCCCTTCGTTTTTCATGCTACTCCCGGAAACGGCCACAACGGAGCCGCAAAAGAGTAAAAACACCCCGGAATATCTCACGACGGGAAATTTTGGATGTTCCCATGGTCCGGTCAAAAAAAACAATAGGTACTTCAGCCACACGGGCATTCTTCCTTTGCGCGCGAAAGAGCATCTCCACCAAAAAGGAGTACCCGTTCGACTGAACCTGTTCCGGTACAATTTCTTCCAGTATCTTCCGGCGGTAGGCGCGAAATCCCGAGGTCAGGTCCGCCCCCTTCAGGTTCAGGGTGAAGCGGGCAAAACGGTTGGCCAACCAGCTCAGGAGTATCCTGCGGATCCGCCAGTTGATTGTTCCGCCATCGCGTATATAGCGGGAGCCGATTGCGACATCGTGCTCCCGGCTGGCTTCGAGGATGGCCGGAAGGTGGAGTGGATTGTGGGAAAAATCGGCATCCATGGTCACCAGGACATCATAGCCATGATCCAGACCATAACGCAATCCCTCGCGATAGGCGTTGCCCAATCCACGCGCTCCGCCGCGTTCGATCAAGGCTACGGACGCGCCGCCTCCTGCGCCGCAGAATGCTCGGACCGCATCACCGGTGCCGTCAGGCGAACGATCGTCGACAACAACGACATGGGCACCGGGGACGATCTCCCCGATTTGTTTCAGCAGATCGACAATGTTTTCCCGCTCATTATAGGTGGGAATGACGATTAAAGTTTTTTCCTGAACCTCATAGGCGAAAAATTTAACTGCCTGGGCAAATCTCACGTTTTCCCCCTCATTGCCCATATCCGTAGCACCTGTACTTTATAGGGCAGTTCTCCGTACTGGACATAGTATTCAAGAATTTTATTTTTATAATCCGCGGATGTCGAAACCGTAAAGCCCAAATCGCTGAAGACAAGGGTGGTCGCTTTCCCCTTCAGGGTTGGGAGTAGTTCATTTTTTTCAATTGGGATCATCATGCTGGAGAAGGGATTGCCCAAAAAATTGGCCAGGGGGGACAAAAACACTTGCTGCCAGATCGCTTTCTCACGGACAAACAAAAGTTTTTTATAACCCTTGACTGCAGCAGCCATTTCGAGTACTGCCTGCCGTTTCCCCAGATCAACAAAAATGATGGTCTGATCCGGCGGGATCGCTCCCTGGACATGAGCGTACATTTCAGCGACCTGCTCATGCAAGTGTCCGCGCAAGCGGTAATCTCTTATTTCCCAATGCAGCATAATCACCTGATAGGCCAGATAGAAAAACAGCGGCAGGCCCAAAAGAACCGCTGCGATTCGTCGTTTTTTTTCGTGGCGCCGGGCAAATTCACGATACTCAACTGCCGCAAAGGAAACGATCATGATCCAGAAGCCCATCAACGGAATATAGTTGTAGCGGGATGCGGCATAATAAATAGGCAGGGAAACACCGATGCCCAGCAGCAACCAGAACAAACCCAAAAGAGCCGGTTTGTTTTTGCGGCGAATAAAGCAAAACAGACCTGCAGCCAGCAGCAGCGCCAACAAAAGGAACTGCCACCAGCCGCCAGTGAACTGTTCACCGAGGCCGAAGTATTTGCAGACAAGCAAGGCGGCTTTGTTCACCATCACGGTAAACCCTCCCTGGCCATATGAAGTAAAAGCAGCCTCGCCTCTCAGCAACGGCAGACCGACAAAACACCCCAGATAGAGTGCCAGCAGGAGAAAAAGGCCAAGCGTATGGCGGAATGCCTTTTGTAACGGGATTTTCTTGACCAGCCAGAGAAGAGCAAAAGCCAAAAAAGGCAAAATTACCCACGATTCCTTTGCCGAAAGGGCACCGATAGCCAACAGCAGTAAAAGCAAGTGTTTGCCGAAAGGCATCCCCTGTTCGACGCGGGCGTGGCGAGCCAACAGCAGCAGAGCGCCAAGAACAAACAGCATCATGATCGAATCAGGGCGTCCTGCCGCCCACAATGTGACTTCACTATAATAAGCAGATGCTCCATAGGCAAGAACAACCAGAGCAGAAGGCAAAGTTCGGCCGAGGAGACGGAAAGTCAGAAGAAAAAGTAGCCAGAGATTGGCCAAATGCAGCAAAACAGTGACCAGATTGTAATAGAAGACCCGCGTGCCAAAAAGAGTATAATCCAGAAGATAGGAGAGTTTGACCAAAGGCCGGTGAAAATTGTTAATTTTTTCTAAAAGCTGGCCGGGCCGCTGCCAACCCTGGTAGGCGCTGTTTAGCCATTCAAAATCATCAGCCATGAGATAATTGTTCAAGGCAGGGATATATAGAAGAAAGATCAAGACCAATACGCAACCGCCCCAGAAATGGGGATTCGGTTTCTCAAAACGCGAGATCCAATTTCTATCGGTCATCCAACCGCTCCTAGCTGCCAAACGATGCATCGATCAAAAACAAGCGCGCAACCCCGCATCTTTCGATCGTTCAACCCCACACCAAGACAAACTGCAAAAAAAATTGAATTTTCTCAACAATCATATTTTGAGGGAAAGGCATTGACATGTCAACAGCTGGCAATTCTGGAAAGTTCAGATCTACAGCAAATGAAAAACAAAAAATGGAACGAACATGAAAGTGATATTTTTAAATTTTACTTTATATCAGGACCGAGTTTTCTTTCCCTAATTTCCTTGGGGCAAGGGGGGGTTATTTGAAATGGCCTTAATATAATGAACATATCCCGGGTCAGCTCCCGTTATTCTGATGCCCAATCCAGCCGGTACATCCTCTCCCTGCGCAGCCGCTCTTTTCATATTCCAAACCACCATGCCGGTGACGGCATAGATATCATCGGCGGCAGCTATCAGAATTTGGAACTCGCTTTTCGCGGGGAAGATCTCTGTCGTGGCGATGAACATTCCCCGGCGGGAAACATTGATGGTAACGCCCATCTGGTCGAATCCGTTCTGACTGATATCGACCAGCAGGCTCTTGTTTATTCTTTTCTCTTTTCTTTTTTTCATAATTACACACCTGAAAATAATGGTGCGCGGTCCTATTCGAAAATAAAGCAGCAATTCGCATGCCAACCTCGATCACAAGCGGCGCCCATGAAAATTTTTCTATTAACGGGCGTCATTGCTCTCTACCGCTCACTTTTGGCCAAACCGTCACCAGCGGGCAAGTTCATTCGGCAATAAGGCGGACGAAAGAATTGGGTAATTTATTTACAAGTGACACCTCAAATGCACATAACAAATAATTTTTTTTGTTGACAGGAGGAAAATGTGATGCTATATTATTGATATCAATTTGATATCTTTTTGTTATTAGGAGGTTTTTATGACAAACGAAAAACAAGGGAGTTCGATCAAGGGCTGGGTTGTGGTTGGCATTCATGCGCTGCTGCTTGTCACACTTATTTGGCTGTTTTTTAATTCCGCGCTGGCCAACAGCTGGTCATTGATAGGAATTGTCGTCCAAAGCATATTACTTATTGCGGTCAGCATGATCCTGCCCATGGGGTATTTCACATTGCAGCCCAACGAAGCCAAGGTGCTGGTGCTCTTCGGCAAATACAAGGGGACGGTGCGCAGTGACGGATTTCATTGGACCAACCCTTTGCAACTCACCTATCCGCGCTCCACTTATACCCTATCTCTGCGCATCCGCAATTTCGAAATTGACAAGTTGAAGGTCAACGACAAACGCGGCAATCCCATTGAGATTGCCGCGGTCGTGGTCTGGCATGTCGAAGACACTGCCCACGCTCTGTTCGATGTCGACCATTACGAACACTATGTCAAGATACAGAGCGACGCCGCCCTGCGCCACCTGGCCAATTGCTACCCTTATGATCACGGTGAAGAAGAAGAAATGACCCTGCGCAGCGGCATGGACGAAGTGGCCCAGGTTTTAAAAAAGGAACTCCAGGAGCGGCTGGCCAAAGCCGGAGTGCGGGTAGAGGAAACCAGGCTCACCCATCTGGCCTACGCGCCGGAAATCGCTTCCGCCATGCTGCGCCGCCAACAGGCCGAAGCCATCATTGCCGCCCGCCGCAAGATCGTGCATGGCGCGGTTTCCATGGTGGAAATGGCGCTGGAAGACCTGGAAAGCAAAAAAGTGGTCAACCTGGACGAAGAACGCAAGGCGGCCATGGTCAGCAACCTGCTGGTGGTATTGTGCGCCGAGGCCGAAGTCACGCCCGTGATCAATACCGGCACCCTGTACAAATAAACGGTCAGTCATCCGTCCATGCCTGCAAAAAAATCATTCCTGCTGCGCCTCAGCCAGGAGATGTGGGATGAGTTGGAGCGCTGGGCCGCCGACGATTTCCGCAGCGTCAACGGCCAGATCGAATCCATCCTGAACGAGGCCATCAACCGGCGCCGTAAAAAAGCGCCGGCCGCCGCCAGCCAGGCCGGACAACCGCCAGTCAAGGAGGAATAATGAAAAACGGCATATGCCCCCGCTGCGGGGGGAAAGAGATTTTCAACGGCAGCTCCGTGTCCAACAAGACGGGAATGCACTTCAGCAACACCATCCCGGTTTCGCTTTTGCGGACCGCCACGCTCAACAATTTCGTTTGCGGCCAATGCGGCTATTTGGAAAGCTACATCGCCAAGGAAAAGGACCTGGCCTCAATCAAAAAAAAATGGCCCCTGGTGTTTTGATGAATAGGGAAATTGCAAATCATGGATTCATTTCCAACAACCGGCCGCTATATAAATTTTTCCAATAAGCGAGCTATTTTTATGGGCTGTTTTCAGTGGGAACTGGGGTGAGTGACGGGATTCGAACCCGCAACGATCGGATCCACAATCCGACACTCTACCATTGAGCTACACTCACCGCGCCCGGCTATTGTATAGCATTCTCCCCCTGGCTGTCAACATGGCTCGAGCTCCCGGTCCGCCCTATTTCCGGCCGATCAGAGAGGCTTTCTCCCGCCGCCGGCAGGAACTCTGGATTTTTAGAACCGACACCGATATAATAGGCAACAGCCAGAGCAAGGAAAACAAAAAATGAAAAAAGCAAAGGTCGCAATTTTAAGGACCAGGCCGGAAACCGTCCTGGACGATTATATCCGCCTCTTCGAGCTGGCCGGCGGCCCCGGCCACCTTGACAAAAACCTGACCACCATCATCAAGGACAACATCTCATGGCATTACCCATTCCCCTCGGCCAACACCACGCCCTGGCAGCTTGAAGCGACCATCCTAGCCTTGAAAAAGAACGGCTTCAACGACATAGCCTGCGTGCAGAACAAGACCGAGGTGACCAATGCCTTCAAGGGCGAGGACCTGAACAATTATAAGCCGGTATTCAAGGACCACGACATCAAGGTCCTGTTCAATTTCCTCGAAAAGGACATGGCATGGGTGCAATACAAACCCAAAGCCAAGATGCATGTTCTGGATAAAATTTACGGTGATGAGCTGCGCATTCCCGATTATTTTTTGGGCAAAAACATGGTCCACCTGCCCACGGTCAAATGCCATATCTATACCACCACAACCGGCGCCATGAAGAACGCTTTCGGCGGCCTGCTCAACCACAAGCGCCACCAGACCCACACCCACATCCACGAAACTCTGGTGGACTTGTTGGCTATCCAGAAGGAGATCCACCCGGGTTTGTTCTGTCTGATGGACGGAACCATGGCCGGCAATGGCCCGGGTCCGCGCGTGATGACCCCCGAGGAAAAGAACGTTATTCTGGCCAGCGCCGACCAGGTGGCCATTGATGCCGTGGCCGCCAAACTGATGGGCTTCGACCCCATGTCCATCCGCTACATCCGCCTGGCCCACGAAAGCGGGCTGGGCATCGGCAAACCCGAAGAGATCGAAATTGTCGGCAACCTGGACGCCGCTCGGGAAAACTGGAATTTCCAGGTTGGTTTCTGTTTTCACAAGGTCGTAGGCTGGTTCACCTGGTTCGGCCCCACCCGTTTCCTGCAGAAAGCCATGACCCGCCCGCCCATCCTCTACCTGGGAAATTTTTATTCATATTTTTATCACGATGTTCTGCACTGGCCTTTCAAGGAGAGCAAGATCTACAAGCGCTGGCTGAAATCCTCTGGCTGGGGAAGGTTGTTCCAGCAATATCTGGACCAAGGGTCGCTGAGAGGGAAATAACGCGGCCGTAGGGGCAGGCCCCTCTCTTCGCAAGAGAGGGGGTTGGGGTGAGTTATAAAGAGTCGTAGGGCGGGGGCTCAGCCCCCTTTATTCCTACCGAATCACGAACGAGGTAATATATTCAAAATTCGCCGGCGTTTCCGGTAACTTGGGAACTACATCGTTCCACTCGCCCTTCAAACCGGCTTCGGCAGCCGCCAGTTGAAAGTGACAGATGGCAATGCCCATGTCGATGCGTTGCAGGTCGGCTTTTGGCATCAAGGCGCTGTAGGCCCTGTCCCGGTCCAGGAAAAAATGAAAGAATTCATCACGGAAAATAATGCGCCAGGGTTGCTTGTTGGAAGCAGAAGGAGCCAGGCGCACGCACTCTAAAACCGGTGCCCACTGCAGCAATCCCTCATAAAGCAGGGGCGTTTGCCAATCACCCGCAAAAAAAAGCCCGGCCGGGCCCTGGCGCAGGTTGCCCTTGGCGCTCCAGCGTACCAGGCGGTCGCGAAGGGACGGCTTGGGCGCTGGACGACCCACGGCCACCACCGCCGGCAACCGCTCATCCGCACCCATACCCAGCGCCCTGCCGAAATGTTTGCGGTCAAAGATGCCGCCTATCCAGCAGCTGCCCAGGTCAAGCGCAGTGGCGTAAAGGACAGTTGCCTCCAGGGCGAAACCGATGTCCTCCCAGGGGCGCGGCGCGTTTTTTTGGACCAGGGCACTCAGGTAAAAACGCACCCCTTTGATCATTCCGTAACTTCCGGTGGTGAACATACTTTCAGCTTTAACTTTTTCCCTGTCGATGATGCCGAAGCGGAGTCGGCTATTAAAGGGCAGCTCCAGGCCTGCCGGAAATTTCTCCAAGGCTTCCAGTATTTTGCTTTCCAGGCCGCGGCCGTCGAAACTGCGGCAGGAAACACGTTTTTTTATCAGTTCCGCTATGGGCTGATCAAAGGTGATGTTCTTGGCCATGGGAAAATTATAGCACATTTGTTTTCCTTGCCGTAAGGGTCGAATCCCTTTATAATGTCCCTTCCGGCCGCGCCCGTAGCTCAAAGGATAGAGCGGCAGCCTTCGAAGCTGCGCGTTGGGAGTTCGAGTCTCTCCGGGCGCAAGCGGCACGGCAACAAAAATATTTTTTTTTCTGAGATTGTTGAATAAAACTTTTATTTAATTGTGATGACCATCAAAAGGATTGCCTTGCTGATCATGCTCACCCTGGCGCTCCAGGCCGGAGACAGCTATATACGCATTGAATTCCCCAATGGCGGCGAAGTTTTGCAAACCGGCAGCCAGGTCCGGATTCAGTGGCGGTCGTTGGGCGCAAACGGCAACGTGGCCATCCTGCTTTTTAAAAGCGGCGAACAATACGCGATCATTGCCGAATCGGTCCCAAACAGCGGTGCCTATGAATGGAAAATAACGGCCGCTATGCCAGACAGCGGCCAATACCGGCTGCGTATCTGCCTCTTGAAGGATTTGCGCGTCAACGATTTTTCCGACCGTGATTTTGCCATAAAAAAGTAATATTTCCTGTTTATTGCCCATCTGAAATGTTATAATCAATTTTACTTTTTTGTCCCCATGGGGACAGGCGGTCATGGAAAAAAACATCATTCTCAAAGGCATCCGCACCAACAATTTGAAAAACATCGACGCCGCCATTCCCTTGGGAAAAATCACCGCCATTGTCGGCGTCAGCGGCGCCGGCAAATCATCACTGGCCTTTCACACCCTTTACGCCGAGGGCTACATTCGTTATATTGAATCCATTTCTCCGTACATCCGGCAATTTCTCGATCAGATCGCAAAGCCGGATATCGACCGGATCGACAACCTGCCTCCGGCTATCGCCTTCCGCCAAAAAAAGCCGCACAAAAATCCCCGCTCCATCGTAGCTACTGCTTCCGACATTTTCGATTATTTGCGTATCCTCTACGCCAAGATCGCCGATTTTTACTGCCCGGGTTGCGGCGCTAAAATTAAAAAATTCAGCATCGATGAAGTGGTCCAGGAATTGCTGGCGCTCGGCTCCGGCCAGCTGCAAGTTTGTTTCTCCTATAAGGGAGACATTCCATTCCTGATCAACCGCGGCTACACTTTCCAGGTCCGGGACGGTAACAGCACCGGCATCGACGGCAAAAACAAGAACAAGCCGATATTGGTGCTCATCGACGAACTGGAAAATCGGCCGCAAGACCGCAGCCGCATTTTCGAAGCGGTCGACAGCGCCATGGCCATGAGCAGGAACATCATCACGGTTTTTCACAACCGCAAACCCCGCCATTTTCCTTTCGGTCTTTTCTGCCCCCGCTGCCAGCGGGAATATGAAAGCCCCGATGAAAACCTGTTTTCCTTCAACAGCGCCCGGGGCGCCTGCCCGGAATGCAAGGGTTTAGGTAACGTGACGGCCATCGACCCGGACCTGGTCCCCTGTCCGGCTTGCGGCGGCAGCCGCTTCAACCCCCTGGTTTTGTCATTCCGCATCCAGGGGCGGACCATCGCCGATTTTCTGGCCCTGACCATCGGTGCCGCCAATGACTTCATCAAGACCCTGGACAAAAACTGTTATCAGAATAAAATAGCCCCTGACGTTTTCACTGAAATTGCCGCCAAACTGAAATTCCTGATCCAGAGCCGCCTGCACTACATCCCGCTGAACCGGCCGACATTCACCCTTTCCAAAGGCGAACATCAACGCATCAATCTGGCATTCATTATGGGTTCCACCCTCTCCGATTCGCTCCTGATCATCGACCAACCTTCGGCCGACCTGCACCCGGCCGATTATGAAAAGATGAATTTTTTTCTGCAAAAACTGAAGAAAAACGGCAACACCATTGTCCTGGTCGAACACAATCCGCGCCTCATCCATTATGCCGACCACGTTATCGAACTGGGGCCGCGCGCCGGCAGCCAGGGCGGCCGAGTCATCTTCAGCGCCAGCAAAGAAGAATTTTTCCATTCGCAAACCACGATAACCCAGAAATATTTCCATATTAAAGCGCAGATCTTCCCTGAAAAAAAATTTGCAGCCGGTTTCATGACTTTCAAAAACGCCTGCGCTCACAATCTGAAAAATTTAAACCTGCAAATTCCCCGCCAGGCATTGACGATTATCGCCGGGGTCAGCGGGGCCGGCAAGAGCACGCTTTTATATGATGAGATCTATCTTAAAAACAAACGCATTCCCGGCATCAGTGAAACCGTTCACATCGACCCGGGGATCAGCCACATGCGCGGCAGCACCAATATCGCAGGTTTTTTTGATGTCTTCGCCCCGATCAGGGAATTCTTTGCCGCTTTGCATTCCAGTCGCCTGCTCGGGTACCTGCCCGGCCACTTCTCGTTCAATTCGCCCTTGGGACGCTGCCCGGAATGCAAGGGCCGGGGTTATCTGGAAATCGAAATGCAATTTTTGCCGGCTGTAAAATCCGTTTGCAGCCATTGCCGCGGCAGCGGCTTCGCCCCCGATGTGCTGAAAATCACATACAAAAACAAAAGCATTGCCGACGTTCTGACCCTGAGCGTCAAAGAGTTCAACGGCGCCTTGGGTTCCGCGATTCCGCAAATCAAGGCCGTTTTAAGCAACCTGCAGGACAATGACATGGGCTACCTGCAATTGGGGGAAAAACTTGGCAGTCTGTCCACGGGCGAACTGCAAAAACTCAAATTACTTAAATACTTGAACCAGGAAAAAGCGGATATGCTGTTCCTGTTGGATGAACCGTCCTTCGGCCTGCACGGCTATGACATCGCCGTGCTCCAGAAACTCATCGCCAGGCTGCTGCGCAACCGCAACACCGTGGTGGCCGTCGAGCACAATCTGGCCCTGATCGCCGCCGCCGATTATGTTGTCGAGCTCGGCCCCGAGGGAGGCGCCAGAGGCGGCCAGCTCATTTTCAGCGGCAGCCCGGCCGCCATGCTGCGGAGCAGGAAATCGCTGACCGGACAATATCTGAAAAAATATTTAAAAAACACTTGACAAAAACATATTATCAAACTAAATAAAGACAATATTAAAACTGAAAAGGAGTGATTGCCGATGGAACAGTTGGAAATCATATCGTGGCAAACGCTTGATACACTAAAAGCCGCAGCTACCAAAGTCATAGAAGTGATCGGAGACCTGGACACAGATGAGCACATGTCGATTTTTTGTTACATCGAGGACGACTATCTGGAACTTTTCTATAGTGAGTTGGATGCCAATTTCATCCGCCATTATGAAGATGAAGATGAGTTTTACAAAGCCATTGAAACCCGTAAAAACGAATTCGGCGAAGAGGATTTCGAAACCATGAACTATTACGAAGGAGATGAGAATTTCGGCGACGAGGAATCCGAAGAGGATCTGGATGGTTTCGATTTAAAGGATGACGAAGAGGACGAGGATTACTAAGCGACGGCAAACCATTCAAGCCGGAGCCTGAATGACAAAAAATCTTCCCGAGAAGGAAAGCAAGAAAAAGTGGCTCGATTATTCTTCGGTTGGCATGATGTTTCCAGCCTCCATTCTTGTCGGTTTCACTATCGGCTATTTATTGGACAAATGGCTGAAAACCGATCCTTATCTCACCATTATTTTCATCATTTATGGAATCCTGGCCGGTTTTTTCAACCTTTTTTCCGTAACGCGCCCACATGAACCAAAAAAGTGATGATAATTTATTCAAAAACCTTATAGGCATTACTGCCGGCGCAGAAATCCTGGCTGCTGTTTTGATTTTTTTTTTTACAAAAAACGTCATTTATAGTATAATTTCTCTTACGGGCGCCGCTATCGGTATTTCCGGCTTTTTCATACTGGTCCGGCTCACAAACCGCGTACTTGAAAAAGGCAAGGACAAAACGATGTTTTTCTTAACGAGCTTGGCGAAATTGTTTGTCATTACCGGAACATTTTTCATCATCCACCGCCTGGCCAAGAACGGCATTGTTTTTTTCATCCAGGGACTGGCGATGATTTATTTGGGTATTGTCGGGGCGGGAATTCAGCGTCTATGCAAAAACCTTTTCCATGGAACATAATCCCTTATTCGCCGTCTGGATCAATTGGCTCCTGAAATCCACCGCCGCCATTGCCGGCATTCATTTCAAAGGCGATCCCCTTCCCGCCCATGTGATCATGGCCATGATCGTCACCCTGATCCTGGTGATTTTTTTTAAACTTGCCGTAAAAAATCTTGCCATGTTCCCAACCAAAATGCAGATCCTTCTGGAATCCATTTATATGATTTTCCGCAACATAGTTGACGACATGATCGGCAGGGAAGGACGCAAATTCATTCCCGCCCTGGGAACCTTGGGGCTGTTCATCGCGCTTTCCAACCTGCTGGGGCTTTTGCCAGAAATGGCCTCGCCGACAGCCAATCTGAACGCCCCGGCCGGCTGCGCTATTTTCATCTTTCTGTATTACCACTCGCAGGGAGTGAAAAAACACGGTTTTTTCGGTTACTTGAAAACATTTACCGGACCGACCTGGTGGCTGGGCTGGCTGTTCACACCCATAGAAATCATCTCCCACTTTTCCCGGCCCTTGTCGCTGACCGTCCGGCTTTTCTGCAATATTTTCGGTGAGGACCTGGTGATCATCACCCTGGTCGCATTGGTACCATTTTTCGCGCCACTGCCCATGATGGCCATGGCCATCTTCACATCCTTACTGCAGGCTTATATCTTCATTATGCTGTCGTCGGTATATCTGGCCGGCGCCATCGCTTCGGAACACTAATAATAGGAGGAAAACGCTTATGAGAAAAAAATCATTCCTGGTCGTTGCCGGACTACTCGCCCTGACAGCACTGCTGCCGGCGCAGGGTGTGGAAAAATCCATGCCGGCCACATCCTTGTTTTTTTGGACTATCCTTTGCGGCAGCGTCTGCCTGACCGTGGCGGCCATTATGGGTATATTCGGCCAATCCAAGGCTTTTTGCAATGCATCAGACAACATAGCCCGCAACCCGGCCTCTGCCGATTCAATCCGCGGTCTGCTGATCATCGCCCTGGCCCTGATGGAGTCCCTGGTCATCTATGTTCTGCTCATCGATCTGATTCTGTTTTTCGTCAATTGGGGCAAATACACGGTCCGTTGATTTTTCGATAACAGGAAAGGCCCTGGCGCCTTCCCTGTTGTCAGACAATGAAAAACAAGAAAAGCACCTCGGCGCCGTTAAAAATCCTGAAAAGCGCCTGGCTGGCGCTTAAGTGCTTTTTGCACGAAAACGGAATCGATAAGTCCTCTATTCTGGCTTACTATTCGATTTTTTCATCTTTTTTTTTGCTGATTTTTTTTTCCTACCTGTTTTCAGGATTCATGGGCACTCCAGACAACGCCCTGCAAAATATCTATCCGTTTTCACCGGAGTTTTTCCAGCAGATCGCCCCGGTTTTTTTCACGCACGCCAGCGAATTGAGCGATAGAATCAGCCACCTGGGACTGTTCGGACTGGGAGTGTTTTTGTTCATGGGCATACTGGTATTTAAAAAAATTATCCGCTTCGTCAACGATATGTTTTTCATCAATACCAAGCGCAGCTTTTTCATCAGAAGGATCAAGGAATTTGGATTGCTTATCATTGTTGTCATCCTGATCGTTTCTTCTTTCTTTATAACCGGGCTAATTTCGACCATCACCACTGTTTTTAAGGAATATGAGGCCTCAAGCTTCATCGATTCCGCTTTGATTCAGGCTACCAACGGATTTCTCATCAAATATCTCCTGCCATTCCTGATCACTTTGTTGTTTTTTTACATTCTGTTCAAATGGATCCCGGAAAAAAAAGTCGCTGCCGGGGCGGCGTTCACGGCCTCACTGTTTTCAGCCCTATTGTGGGAAACGGTCAAAAGGGCATATACTTACTATCTGGTGCATGTGTCCTTGCTGCGCAAAATGCAGGATCCGATCGTGGCCATTATCCTGTTCGGATTCTGGATGGAGCTCACCATGGGCATAATGCTCTATGGAGCCAAAATGACCTATCTTCTGGACAAGGAGAAAAATGCCTGAATTGAAAGAAATTGCCGCCCTGATCGGCGGCGTACTACGCGGAAACGAATCCCTTGAAATCACGGGGGTCCAGGCACTGGCCGCGGCCGGTCCGAACGATATCGCTTTTGTTGCCAGGAAAAAGGAAAACTCCGATATTTCCTGTGTCCAAGCCGGCGCCCTGATCGTGAGCGAGGGCAGTCCGATCACTTATACCAACCTGGTTTTTGTCTCCGATCCCCAATTGGCTTTTGCCCGGCTGTTGGAATATTTCAATCCCCGCGTCCCTTTCTGCACTGGCATTGCCGCCAACGCCGACATTTCCGCAAAGGCCCGGCTGGGAGCCAACGTCAGGGTAGGTCCTTTTTCGTACGTCGGCGCCCACAGCCTGATCGGAGCCGACACGGAGATTCATGCCAATGTGACCATTTATCACAATGTCAAAATCGGCCGTGAATGCCTGATCTATTCCCAGGTGGTCATCCGCGAAAACGTGGAAATCGGCGACCGGGTGATCATCCACCCCGGGGCGGTCATTGGGGCCGATGGCTTTGGTTTCGGACGCAACCCCGACGGTTCGGCGGTGAAAATTCCCCAAAAAGGCAAAGTGATCATCGGCGACGGTTGTGAGATCGGTGCCAATACCTGCATCGATCGCTCGACTATCGAGGAGACGGTCCTGGCCGAAAACGTGAAATTGGACAACCTGGTGCAGATCGGCCACAATGTTTACATCGGCAAAAACACGGCGATTTCCGCACAAACTGGTATTTCCGGTTCCACCCGGATCGGCGCCCAGGTGATCATGGGCGGGCAGGTGGGCCTCGCCGACCATATCCAGATAGCCGACGGGGTCATGATCGCCGCCAAGTCCGGTGTTACCGGATCGGTTAAAACCAGGATGATCGTTGCCGGTATCCCGCATCAGGAGATCGGCTCTTGGCGCAAGAACATGGTTTTGGCCAGGAACCTGGCGGCATGGAAGGATAAATTGCGTCTCATCGAAAAGAAAATCAAGGAATTGGAGGGAAAATGAAAAAAAATATTTTTATATTGACCTTTTTACTGGCGGCAGTACTGTTTGCCAAACCGACCATTAAATTCAAAAACGCGACCCTGGATTTCGGCGAAGTGAACAGCGGCAAAACCGTGGACATGAATTTTGAATTCGAAAATGCGGGCACGAACATTCTCTACATCAAGAACATCATTCCTGCCTGCGGCTGCACCACTACTGCCTTGACCAAAAAAGATTACCAGGCCGGAGAAAAAGGAACGATCAACAGCAAATTCAATACCAGCGGCTACAACGGCAGGGTCGTCAAAACCATCACGGTGACCAGCAACGATCCTGACACTCCGGAAGTCCGCCTGACCATAAGCGGCACCGTAACCATGAAGGATTTTGCCCAGGCAGACCTCAAACCCGACCATTTCGCCTTCGGCAGCGTCAGTATCGGAAAAACTTACACACGCAAGCTCAACTTGAGCAATAGCGGCAACATGGACCTGCGCGTCCTCGAAATCAGCTGCAGCCCTGAGGTTTCCATGGTATTCAAAACCAGTGTCCTGGCCCCCAAAAAGAGCAGCGAAATTACTCTCAACTTCACCCCCTTCGAAAAGGCCAGCTTCAACAGCATGGTCAAGATCCGTACCAACGACTATCGCAATCCCTACATTTTCATCAGGCTGGAAGCCCAGGTCGATTGATCATCGTCCCGCGGCAGGCGGCTCGGGAAGCTCATACAATTTGGCCAGGTATGAACCGGGCTTGGCACCAAGTTTTTTCGCCTTGCCGCGGATTTGCGCCAGCCGCCTTTGCAGGACAGGGTCAGAAGCCGGCTGTCCGTCCAGTTCATGAATGAACACAATTGCCGCCACATATTCAGGTTCAAGATCCAGGGCGGCCGACGCCAGGAGCCGGGCTTCCTGAAGACGTCCGAGCTCGCGCAGGATAACCGCCTGCTGCAGCTTTAAAAACGGTTTGAAGGGATCATTTTTTTCGGCCCGGCGCAGGGGCGCCAGTATCTCTTCACCTAAAGCCGGGTACTGGATCGGTTTGGCCAAGAACTCCCTGAACAATGCCGATTCCAATAAAAGGGCGGCATTGCCATAACCATCCAGTTTTTGGGCCAAACGCAGGTTGGCCACGGCGTCAGCCCAGGCCTCCAGGTTGGCTTGAGTTCTGGCGAAAACACCCAGGACTTCAGCTTTGGCCAGGGGCACCCTTTCGTCCAGGGGACTGAAAAGCGCCGCACCCTTGAGCAGGGCAAATCGGCGCACAATATTTTTTTCCCTGGACGCCTCATCCAGGCTGCGATCCGCGAAAAAAGGAAACAAGTACAGCGTCACCAGCAAAAAAACAAGCAAAGACGAAAAAAGGACCCGAAAGCCGGGCCGGATTGATACAAATCTATGACTGCGATAAAGAAAATCATGCATCAGCAAAAAGAAAACCAGAATGAAGAAAAAATTAAAAATATAATTGATGAGAAGCATCTGCAGAAGCAAAAAACCCAATAACAATTTCGCCATATCGAACCAGGGGGGCGAAAGCATGCGCCGGATGGCAAAAAAGAGGAACGCCAGAACGAAAACCAGCCCGGGCAATCCGTTTTCAGCGATGATCTTCCAGTAATCACTGTGCGGCGACTCGGGAACTTTGCCATAGCGTGCCGGCCCCTTTTCCTGGGGAAAATTGAAGCGCCCAGCCGCCTCAATGAACAGGTCGGGACCCACCCCGGTCCAAAAATGATGGCGGAACATGCGAGCCGACATGCTCCATATATCCAGCCGGTTCAAAACATAGGGGTCCTGGTGCAGCGAATGCCCCACCATGCGCCGCAGGGGATTGGGCAACAGCACCAGCAGCACCAAGATGGAAAAAAAGTACACCAACCACCGTCTCTTCCGTGCCAGGATCATGACCGCGGCGAACATGGCCAATCCCAGAAAAGCCGCCTTGGAAGCACTGATGATCACGGCCGCGAAATTGAGCCCCAGCAGGGCGGCATCGGCATGACTGTATCTTTGCAGCAGGGCATGGAGGAAAACCAGGGCGGCCAACGCCGAAACAATGCCCTGCAGGATGGGATTTTTAAAAATTTGCTCGGCCGGTCCGCGGCCGCCCCGCAATACAAAGAAAATCAGCACGACCAGGGACGAAACTGAAATCAGCACGGCCAGCAGACGCAAGTAGCGGCCTGTGTCGCTTTTTTCCAAATAAAACAGGATGAACCACAACGACACCAGGAGAATATCGCTGATAAACAAAAGCGACCTGAAAGGATGCGGCGAAAAAAAAGTGCTGAAGATGAACAGGGCGTTGAACAAGAGCAGAAAAGAGGAAAAACGGGTCAGGGTGATATTTTTGAGCGTGAGGACTTTCCGCAAGCTAAAGGCAGCCAGCAATAAAGCGAAGCCAAGAAAATAAAAATAGGATTGCTTGGCGGGAAAGAGCAGTGCCCACCCTGAAAGGACTGAAAATTCAACTTCCTGAAAGCGCGGGCTACCTGGCAAAATTTGCTTGAATAAATTCATGCCACCTCTGGTATTCCCTGTTTTTCTTGTCGGCGGCGGCTGCCTGACGGGCGTGAACCAACGCTGTCAGGTAAGCGCCGCGACGCTGGGCCGTTTGCGAAAGCCGGTAATTGGCATACGCTTGTTCCGGGTAAATTTGCAACACCTTTTTCAAAATCCGCTCGGCCTTGGAAAAATCATTTTGCTGCCAGGCAATATGGGCCAGCCCCAGCCAGGAGCGGAAGGCCAAGGGACTGAGAGCCAGGGCGCGGCGGTAATGGGCTGCGGCCTGGACCAAGTCCTGGCGGCCGAGCCAAAGATCGGCGGTTCTTTGTTGAGCGGCGCCAGCTTCGCTGACCAATAGCACAACGGCCAGCAGGGCGGTCACAGCAAAATGACGCAGCCGCAGCGGGCACTCCACCCTGACGAGCTGGGAAAACACCACGGCAAAACTGATCCCGGCCGCGAAAAAGTAGTTACCCACATCGAAAATATTGAAAAGCAGGATCAGGATGGCAGCCGACGCGAACAAGGCGTTTTCAGGGTGCAATAAATTTGCCAGGTTTTTTTTGAGGAAAGGAAAGGAAAGGGCGATCAGCACCAGGAACAGGGGAACTCCGGATTCCGCCGCCAGTTGCAGGAAAAAATTGTGGGCATAGATGGAGGCGGGTTCGCCCGGATAAACGTGCGCCGGCATCGCGGCTTCATAATTGCCCAGCCCAACGCCCAGCAGCGGCGCCGCGGCGATCACGCGGCCGGCCTGCAGCCAGTTGGCGAAACGCAGCTTGAGCGGGGCCAGCTCCCGGGCTTCGGAAAAGCGCAGGGCCGTGACCGTGAAAAAAACCAGGGCCATGACCATAAGCAGCGGTGCCAGGTATTTGATTTTAAAGACACCAGAAACAAAAAGGTAAAACAACACGGCCAGGGTAAAAAAAATGATGCCGCCGAAAGACTGGGTCAAGACCAGGTTGAAGGCGCCGAGGAGCAGCAGGAAAAACCAGAAGACCCGGCTCCAGCCCCTGGCATGGTAAAGATAATGAATACTGAATATCAGCAGCAGGCCGCAGACCATGGCGTACAGAGTAGGCAGGGGAAAAATCGCGAAAATGCGTCCGGATGCGACCCGGGCACGCATGGCCTGCGCAAAAAAGGAATGCAGCGAATCAGGTTTCTCGAGGATGAAGGGGAAGAGAATGAATTTCTGGGCGATGCCGTAAAGGAAGACGATGGCGGCGATGCCGGCGCTGATGGGGGCCAGGATCCTTTTCAGGTCGAAGCGGCGGCAGAAAAAAAACAGCGCCAACAAAAACAAAAAATAGGTCAGGCGCAGAAAAAATAAAGGTTTGACGCCGCTTGCGGAAAAATTAACCAGCAAAAAAAAAGCGGCTGGAAATATTTTCCAGCCGCTTTCAAACAATAAATTCGCCGAGCTTATCTTTTGACTATCGGACCGCAAGTAAAGAGACCGTTGGAGTAGCAAATGTCGAGGTTAAAATCGCCAAGCGAGGTGCAGTCATACAGTTGGGGATTCGGTATGGTCAAGGCAGCGTTAGCGGGTCCGCGTCCGCCGGAGGAAACGGAGTACTGATCGCCCAAAGCTAGGAAGGTATACACAAAAGCGTTTCCCCAGCCATCTTTTTTGGGAACGATCTTGATGTAAAAGGGCTCGAAGTAGGCGGCACCGGCGGCAGAAACGAAAGTATCATCTTGGGGAGCAAAGGACCAATCGGTGACATAGCTCTCGATCGCCGAGCCGATGGTCTTCAGGTCGCCCATGGTCGCTTTCTGCTTGCCTTTTTGCAGGGCAACCAGAAGGTTGGGAATGGCGATCGCGGCGATGATGCCGATGATGGCCACAACAATCAGTAATTCAATCAAGGTAAAACCTTTTTTGTTCATCAGAACCTCCTTAAGGAACTACTATTTATAAGCAATTAACCTGCCAAGTGGAAATACAGGCCCGTAGAGGGTTTCCAACTTATGGCCGTCGAGAAATGCCAATATCGGTCACCCGAAGTGACAATTTTTGTCAAAACCGGCCTTGGCAAGGGAATTGCAAGGAGACAGCAAAATGATGTATGATGAGCTGGAACTGGCTCGGATCACCGCACCAGGGACAAAGGAGATCAAACCATGCAATTCATCGATTTGGCAGCCCAGCAGAAAAGGATACGGCCGCAAATTGAAGCGGGGTTCAAAAAAATCCTGGACCACGGCCAGTATATTCTGGGACCGGAGATCCGCGAACTCGAAGAAAAACTGGCCGCTTTCACGGGCGCCCCGTATGCCGTTGCGGTGGCCAGCGGCACCGACGCCCTGCTCATGCCGCTCATGATTGAAAAAATCGGTCCCGGTGATGCCATATTCACCAGTACCTTCACTTTCATCGCCACGGCCGAAGTCATCCGCCTGTTGGGGGCCACGCCGGTGTTCGTGGATATCGACCCGGAGACATTCAATGTCGACCCGCAAAAACTTGAGGCAGAGATAGAACGAGTTAAAGCCGAGAAAAAATTAAGGCCTCGGGGCATCATCCCGGTTGACCTGTTCGGCCAGCCCGCCGATTACCGGGCCATCCAGGCCAGCGCCGACAAGTACGGCTTGTTCGTCCTGGAAGACGCCGCCCAGAGCTTCGGCGCCAGCCAGAAGGGCAAAAAAGCCGGGGCACTGGCCGCAGTCGCCGCCACCAGTTTTTTCCCGGCCAAGCCGTTGGGCTGCTACGGGGACGGCGGCATGATCTTCAGCGACGACAAAAATATCTATGAACAGTTCCTCTCGATCCGCGTGCACGGCCAGGGCGTCGACAAGTACACCAACGTGCGCGTGGGCATCAACGGCCGCATGGATTCCCTGCAGGCGGCGGTACTGCTGGCCAAGATGGAAATATTCGCCGAGGAGATCGAACTGCGCCAGGAGGTTGCCGCCCTCTATGACCGGATGCTCGCAGGAGCTGTAAAAGTGCCCAAAATCCTTAAAGAAAACATTTCGGCCTGGGCCCAGTATTCGGTGCTTCATCCCCGGCGCGAGGAGATGATCGAAAAATTACGCGAAAACGACATCCCCACCGCCGTGTATTACCCGATCCCCCTGCATTTGCAGGAGGCCTTTGCCGACTTGGGTTACCGGAAAAACGACTTCCCGGTAGCCGAAAAGATAGCCGGCGAGATATTCAGCCTGCCCATGCACCCGTATCTGGAAAAACAAGACCAGGAAAAAATTTGCCAAATCATTTTAGGTGAGGCGTGAGGAGTAAGGGGTGAGGAAACATCATGAATTGAAGGCTTGGCAGGATGCGATGGAACTGGTCAAGGAAATTTACCGAGTGACCCGAGATTTTCCAAAGGAAGAAATATATGGCCTTGTTAGTCAGATGCGCCGTGCAGCTATATCTATACCAAGTAACATCGGTGAAGGTGCGGCAAGAGGCGGAGACAGAGAGTTTATACAATTTCTGATTATTGCCAGGGGATCGTTGAGCGAGCTTGAAACACAGTTGCTTATTTCGAATGACCTGGGTTATATGCAAGATGTTCCAGATATTCAGGAAAGAATTGACAGACTTTTTGCATTGATCGGCGGATTACTGCGAAGCCTTCGAGAACGCGGAAAGACAAAGAATGCATAACTCCTTCCTCTCACTCTTAACTCTTTACTCCTCACGCCTCACTCTTCACCCCTCACGCCTCACCCTTCACCCCTCACGCCTCACCCTTCACCCCTCACGCCTCACCCTTCACCCCTCACGCCTCACCCTTCACCCCTCACGCCTCACCCTTCACCCCTCACGCCTCACCCTTCTTTCACCGCTTGCCGCCGCCTACCCATGCATCCCTACCTTAAAAACTCGGATCAAGATAAGATCTGCACAATTATTCATGATCTCCAAAAACCTTATTGAGAAAAGAATGAATTTATTACAATGAATCTCAAGAAAGGGGCACATAACTAAAACGTCTTTCTCCGAATAGCGCCTTCGATTCAAGCAAACTGCGTGACGATTTAGCTTTTCAATCCGTTCGTGGCGGCATGACTACCATGATTTCCCAGGTTATACTGTTCGCCATCCGAATCGTTGGAACGGTGATTCTTGCTCGACTTTTGAGTCCAAATGACTACGGTTTGGTTGGCATGGTAACTGTCGTCATTGTGTTTGCCGAGATTTTCAAAGATGCCGGATTATCGCTGGCCACTGTGCAGAAGGAGGAAATAACACACGAGCAGATCAGCACGCTATTTTGGATCAACGTCCTATTCAGTGCCATTCTCGGCCTTTGCGTCCTGGCGGGGGCACCGCTTATCGCCTGGTTTTATGGTAAGCCGGAACTAACATCCGTCACAGTGGCGCTTTCCTTCTCGTTTATTACAGTGGCCTGACGATCCAATATCAAGCCCTGCAAGGCGACACATGCACTTCGGAACACTGGCCGGTATCCAAATTGCCACACAAGTCATTTCCTTGGTCGTGACGATCTTCTTGGCCTATTTCGGCTGGCATTATTGGGAGATAGGAAAAGGTGTTCCCGAGAAAGATATTGTCTTGATTTTCGAGGAGTTGAAATTAAAAGTAGAACGATCTTAGTGGATTCCGGGAAAAAGGTACTCCCATGTTTTTTGTTTATTAAAACAATCAAATAAAAAGCAATAGACGAGTAATTTGCTTTTTTAGTTCCCTAAATATGATTCACATCCGTCTGTTGCAATTTCATTGATATTTCTTTAAAATCCCATAATGAGGAAATTAATTTTCCTATTTGTAACTAAACGCGGCTATTTGCGGCATATCAGCCCTGTTGGGCATCACAACTACCTGTATTAAATAATAAATTGGAGAGCCAACTGTGAAAAATTTGCTGGGGAGGATCAGAGCCAAAGCCTGGAGGATATCTATGAAGGGGCTACCTCGAGGCCCCCATATCACTAGATACTTCATGTATGAACATTTACGGAATATCGGAGAAACCCTTTCAAGCAAAGAAGGGGATGTACTCTCTATCAGCCACTCCCAAAAGCTTTGCCAGCTGCTAAATATCAAGCCAAGAACGCTTATTGAGGCAAATTATCCGGATCATAATTTTTTATCGCTTCAGTTTCCTGATGAGACCTTTGACTTCATATTTTCCGATCAAGTTTTGGAACACGTCGAAGGTGATCCGCAACAGGCAATTGACGAGAGTTGGCGAGTGCTCCGCCCAGGAGGGATTGCCCTGCATACCACCTGTTTGATCAATCCGATTCATGATGCGCCGAATGATTATTGGCGATTCACACCCGCGGCGTTGAGATTATTGGCGAGAAAATTCTCGCGAATAATTGATTGTGGCGGCTGGGGAAATTTTGCCGCATGGCCACTAATCCGTGATGGGCTTCGTTTCGACGGAATACCCCATGCCAAATGGCACCCACTCCATCGTATTGCCATTAACAATGATCCAGAATGGCCGATCACAACTTGGATCGTGGCGCAAAAATAGAGCGTAACCCATGTGCAATGTCGATATAATCGCAATTCCCCGGCCAACCGCTGCCGAGGCCTATGAAAAACTTCACTCCTACCCGATCACCGAAAAGATCGCCGCGGAGATATTCAGCCTGACCATGCATCCCTATCTCAAAAAGGAGTCCCAGCAAAGTATCACTGCTATTATCGGAAATTCCTGATGCATAAAGACAGACCGTCTTCTAATGTATTCCGGCATTCGGGATTGCGGCAGAACCGGTATAGGCTAGGTATCCCACGAGCATAAGAAGAATGAACGGCGGCATAGCAAACCTGGCTTCTCGTGTGCGGACTCGTCTTCGCGTTGAATGGCGTATTCACATCAAACCGGCGCTTCTAGCCGGCCGAGTGCATCTCCGTTGGCTGCAACACCGGCCAGGAAAACATCATCGCTTAGCGACGCCCCTGGTTGTGTCGCTCACCTCATACCCTCCGCGGTTCAAGTATCTAGGACTAACCCTTAAGTCCCTGCTAACTCAGACGATACGCGCAGACCGGATCGTTCTTTGGATCGCTCATAAAGATCGCACCGCACTCACAGATGATCTGCTCCGCTTGACCAAAAATAAATTAGAAATTCGATTTTGCGATGACATAATGTCTTACAAAAAGATTATCCCGATGTTGCGCGAGAATCCAGAAGCGGTGATCGTAACCGCCGATGACGATATCTACTATTGGCCGACATGGCTCGAGGAGCTCGTGAGCGCCCATAGTGAAGATTCGCAAGTTGTTCTGTGCCACAGGGCGCATCGAATACATTTGAATGAAGAGCATAAACCGGCTTCTTATGGAATCTGGCATTTCGAAATTCATGAGGAGGAAAATTCCGGGCTCACATTCCCAACAACGGGCGGGGGAGTTCTCTATCCACCCGGGGTTTTTTACAAGGATGTACTGCGCGCGGATATCTTCCGTGAGTTATGTCCGCAGGGCGATGATATCTGGTTACACTGGATGGTGAGGTTGAATGGAAGAAGATCGCGCAAGATTGGTTCGCGGCGGATACTAACCTACTGGCCTGGCTCGCAGGCCACGGCTATCAGCGTGGACAATTTGGAATTTGGCGGCAATGATCGCCAGATCCGCGCCATCATGGAACGGTATGGTTTTCCAAATGTTTGAACGCTCCGTTCGCTCCGCCAAATCTTGCATCGCTTGCATACCTGGCATCGGGCCGTTCCTAGTCCGTGCCTACCACATCTTGAGGGGAACATCCTCCAAAACATTCGATTCACGGCGCTACTGGGAGAACAGATACAGGCGCGGAGGCAGCTCCGGCCCCGGATCCTATAACCAGCTTGCCGAATTCAAGGCCGGTTTTATAAATGCTTTCATACGCGAAAACGGCATCGGTTCCGTTATTGAATTCGGATGCGGAGACGGAAATCAACTCCGCTTGGAGGAGTATCCGCGCTACGTGGGTTTCGACGTGAGTGAGAAGGCGATAAAAATTTGTCGCGGTGCCTTTCGTGGAGATCCGACAAAACGGTTCGCACCGATGTCTGAATATCGCGGCGAGCGCGCTCCTCTCTCCCTGTCTTTGGATGTCGTGTTCCACCTAGTGGAGGACAACGTTTTCAACAAGTATATGAGCAGATTATTTGATTCGTCGGAACGATTCGTAATTGTGTACTCATCCAACTCCAATGAACAACTTTCCATCCCCTCGATCCATGTCCGGCATAGGCGCTTCACAGATTGGGTTGCACGGGAACGGCCCGCATGGAAGCTTATCCGCCACGTGCCGAATAAATATCCATACACTGGCGATGACAATGTAGGTTCTTTTTCGGACTTCTACGTGTTCAAAAAGGCATAATCCAAGCAGCCGTGATCGAGAATATCTCGAGTTTTCGGGCGCAAGCACAGCGAATCGCGAAAATCACGCAAGGAAGTTCATTATGTTCTTTAAGGCGGGCGGTAAAACTCTATGATCCCTGGATTGTATTCCTCATTATATGCGTTACATCTTTTTTAACTTTCCCGTTCTTTGCTTATAAATATGGTTTTCGCGATAGCATAAATATCCATAATGTCTTTTTTAAATGGGCTTATGAAATAAATAAATACCGGTAAAACAACCATTGCACAGATGGTTTCTGTGGCGATAAATAAAACAAGTGATAAATGGGAAATAAAACATTTGACAATGATCATTGGCAGCGCAAGGAATATGCCCAATAAGACAGGCCGGTAAACAACACCAATCAGTTTCGCTGTTCGTATGGGGGAGTATTTCAAGGCAAAATAAAATTGGGGATAAATCAATATCAAAATAGCGCTGGTGTATCCTATGGCGACTCCAATTGCCCCCCAATGGAGACCTAAAATAATGAAAAAACAGATTATAGGACAAGCGACAATTCCCCATTGGGCCATTCTTTTAGTTTGTCCAAGAGAGATATATATCCAACCAACGGTGGAACCGATTGGCTGGCAGAATGCGCATACTGCCAAGATCCGGAAAATCGGTATAGCTCCCTGCCATTGATTTCCCAAAACCAAGAGCACTATTTCTTTTGACAGAATTCCCATCATGACTACCAGGGGCGCCGCTATATAAGCAATAAGCTTGACGGCTTTTAAATAATAATTGCTATACCTTTCCGGATCGTTTTGTAATTTGCTAAGTGCCGGGATCGCGACGCTGGCCATAGGTGAAGAGATTTGAGTAAGCGGCATGAGGAGCAGGGAATACGCCTTGGAATAAAGCCCTACCTGCAGCGGGCTCACGAATTTACCAATAAGAATATTGTCGAGGTTCCTCGCAAAATAATTAACAAAGCTGAAAATTGTAAGGTTCCCACCGAAAGCGAGCATCGGTCGCACGCCGCTTCCTTTTCTCGGTCGTCCAGGCAGCCAGCCGCTGGCGATCCATGACCCGGCCATTGCCGTAAAAGCGCTGGCAAGATTCATGAACACAAGCGACCAGTATTTCAATCCCAACCATGAACAGGCGAGTGCGGTTAAAATGCCAACCAAGAGAGCGCTAATTTCAATAACAGCCAATGCCTTGAATTTCATTTGCCGGCTTAACAGCGACTGATGCTGCACCGTAAGCCCACCAAAAATGAACCCGCCGGCAATGGCAATGGTTACAAGCAGAAGCCGCGGGTCGTGGTAGAACCATGCGACAAAAGGAGAAATGCCGGCAGTAACAAGCATGAGAAAGGCGCTCAAGGCGACATTGATCCAAAAAAGCGTGCTTACCTGCTCATGGGTGATTTCGACTTTCTGAACAGTTGCCATTGAAAGACCGAGATCTTTGAATATCAGGATAACACCGGTGACGGCAGACACCATGGCGATTAAGCCGAAGTCCTGCGGGGTGAGCAGTCTCGCCAGGATCATGGTTGAGGTGATTTGTAAAATGAATTTGATGATCTGGGCTATAAATGTGACCACACCACCACGAAGCATCGTGCTTTTAAGGTTCTCATTAAGATGCGCCGTGGAAAAATATCGGGAATTGTCCGGATTGTTGTTTATAGAGGAGTCGAAAGAACTATTCATGAAGATATATTGACATTGTTACTATAATCCGCATTAAATTTTACCGATAGCCGCAGATTGACGGTGGCTGCTTATACAAAGCGATTCGCCCCTTATATTTTTAGAGACTTCTTCAAACCCTAAGCCTTTTTCAGGTAATAGAATTACCTTTAACACGGTAACCCAGCCACCTTTTTTTCATGGCCCGGGCGACATCTTTTCCCGATCTGACATTTGATATTCTCGAAAACCTTATCGCCATCACTGCAAACAGCTAACAAATCCAAGGCAGACTCTAAATTATTCCGCTGATAGAAAAAGTCATCAACCCCATGTTCGTTCATTGGCTCCGAAAATTTCACCTTGGCCTTTTGCTTGAAATACTCACGAATTCGCTTTGACATGCTTATTATATTTTGCGGAAACATTTTTTTTGCGTATGAGAGTATGGGGAAACGTGGCCGAGCATTCTTTATATTTATTTTTGCTCTTACTTCTTCACGTGCTCTGGCAACTCGATTTGCTTCGATTGAATAGAGCGGCTCATTAGCATAGAGACCGAATATGCTTACGTTTTTAAAAAAAGTGTCCAGCAAAGACTTGAGGCCTTTATGGTTGAATTCCCGAACGTGAAACATATTCCATGGCTTCATTCCCGGGTATAGCCTAAGTAACGCATTGGGAGTTGTAAGTAGTATCACTCCCTCTGATGTCATTATTCTTTTTATTTCATCAATGAATGTTCTATAGTTTACAATGTGCTCAATGACTTGAAAACAAACGACAACATCAAATACTTCATCATCAAAAGGAAGGGTTTTGCCGTCTATTTTTTGAAACTCAATTCCAAGATATCCATATTGCTTCTTCGCAGACTCAATGGCTTTTCCTGAGACATCTACGCCAACAACCTTTTTTGTCGACCTGAAAAGCAAATCTGTTCCATAACCTGTATTGCAGCCTAAATCCAAGACCCTATAGTTTTCGACTAATCGAGCAGCTTGGGCATATGCCGCAGTGTGAATGAGATGCAAGACATACTCTTCTATTGAACGGAATTCCGTTGTATTAATCAGATCATGTTTCTCTGCTTGAAGCCCAATCATTTCTTCGTGTGTCAACATATTGAAATGAAAATTTATTTCCCTCCTGATTGGATTTTATGGAACTTTTGTAAAAATTGCAATAACCAGATATACCCTATTGGTTGGGGGGGAAGAGATAATTAGAAAAAACTGTTTGCTATGGCCATGGGGGGCTACCTTTGGTTTGTTGCCCCTGATCAGATATAAGGTATCCCGGATATCTATTCAAGCGGTCAGTCCGGGAGGGAACTTTTTCGGCTTGTTAAATGAACCAGCGGGAAAAAAGCTTGACTTGATCCTGTATTTTTGACAACATTAAGCATTCATGACTACGATCAATGAGGCACATGTTCACTATTCTTTCTTCGCCAAATCGGCATCTTTCATTTATCAAATAATTAATAATTTAAAATATTTTCGCCTACTTTTCATTGTCTGGGAGTTTCAAAGCCGCCGCCAATTTCCGCTACTCCCCATCAATTACTACTCTTTGACCACCAAGCAAAAGATATGGCACCGGTCATGGAAACATTTCATAATTGTAAAAATGAAATCTCGGTCGAAATCATTTTATGACAGCCTGATATTCAATCACTATGGCAATGAAAAATAACGGGGTGGAAATGAGGGCCATGTCTCTGGTTTCGATTATTATCCCGGTTTTCAATCTAGAAGCCTACCTCGGCGAAGCCATCGATTCGGTGCTGAACCAATCCTGCCGGGACTTCGAGATCATCCTTGTCGACGACGGCTCGACCGACCGCAGCCGCGAAATCATCGAGAGTTATCGTGCCCGAATCCCGGAAATGATAAAAACGCTATTCATGAATCATGGGGGGGCATCGGCAGCGCGCAATGCGGGGATCAACATGGCACGTGGCGAATGGATTGCATTCCTGGATGGGGACGACATCTGGCAGCCGACCAAATTAGCCGAGCAGCTTCAGTTGGCAAATACCGATCCGCAATACAATTTCATCGCCTGCGCCGCCGAAATTTATGGCCGAAAACGGCTGTTTCATGTGATTCCCGCGCTACCCTTCGACCTCAGGGTGGAACTGCTGCGCCGAGGCTGTTTCATTACCCTGTCCACGGTCCTGATCCGGCGCGAGCTGCTGATACTCACACGTTTCGACGAACAACTGGAAGGCGCCCAAGAGTTCGACTTATTCCTTCGTTTGGCCGACTCCATTCGACTGGGGATCATTTACCGGCCACTGATTTTTTACCGCATACGCGAAGACGCTATCAGCGGCCTGCTTGGCGGACGTTTTCTCCAAGTTCACCGTCATTTCCAGATGGTTCGAAGGGAGCTGCAGCAACTACAGCGAGAAAGTCCCCTGCGCATTCTGCCCTATAGAGCCGAAGTTCGGATCGTTGCGCAAAGACTGGCTCACGAAGCTGCTTATTATGCACTGATGAATCCGCAGGCAACGATCGCCATCCGTCTGAAACTGGCAGCCATCGCCGTTGCCGAGAACCCTGGGCGGCTGAAAAGTTACCGTATCCTGCTGCAAAGCCTGCTCCCGGCTGCATGGAATCAACGGTTGGCGCGCTTCCGGCATGGCGATATGCCGGTCCGTGAGAATAATAATGATAAGCAAGCGGATATACGTTCATGAATGAATTGAAATCATTCCCATACACAGTCAAGTGGAGGCATTGCAATGAATCAAACTGTTTTTGAAGAGCCGCACCAAATCGGAAATATTGACGACTGCATATTCTATCATTCAATGGATTTGCCAAACGTGGGATTTGTTCGCGGTCAATGGGATCTCCGCAACAAGGAAGCCGAATACCTGGGTTATGTCGATCTTCAGGGAAAATCCGTGCTAGAGATCGGCACGGCTAGCGGCCACTTGTGTTTTTTCATGGAAAAACAGGGCGCCCGCGTGGTCGCCTACGATCTATCAGCAAAGCATTCCTGGGACATCGTACCTTATGCAACAAACGACATAGAACAAATCGCCATGGAAAGAGCCGGCCACCTGCAGCAATTGAATAATTCTTTCTGGTTTGCTCACGCCGCATTTCATTCCCAGGCCAAGGTCGTGTATGGATCGATCTACGACATTCCCGAAGACATAGGCCTGTATGACATCGGCACGCTGGGATCGATCCTGCTTCATGTCCGCGATCCTTTCCTGGTATTGCAAAGAGTCTCATCCCATATTTCAGACACAATTATCGTAACCGATGTCCGGCTCCCCTGGAAAGATGAACTGCTCTCTCTGTTCCGAAAACAACAATTGATCAATTTTTTACCCGACGCATCCACTCCCGAACAATATGGGACTTGGTGGCTTCTGTCGCCCGAATTGATCATCCGTTTTTTAAAAATACTGGGTTTTAAGTATATCGATCTATCTTATCATGACCAATTGTATTACGGTCGTGAAGTCGGTCTGTATACGATTGTCGCATCCCGGGAGCAGCCCGCTCCGGGAGAGGCGCCAGCCCGTGGCCAATCAACCAATGATCATTTTCTTTTTTACGCCACGCAACTTGGCCGGCGGATAGGACGCGGGATTCTGCGGCGGATGCGCATCCGGAAATAAACATGACCGCCGGAGCATGCAGTTCAAATCGCCTTCATGCATCGGGCCGAGAAGACAACAATGCTAGGCAACTGGATCAACATTCATGATCTGACCGGTTTCGTGTATGCCCTGCTCCGCCGGGACCGGGAAAGATTGCGCCTGTATTGGCCCCACTCCGGCCGAGACAGAACGCAGGCCAACTGGCGGCATGTCGAATCACCGCCGACCAATTGGTGGTCAATACCGGAAGTCCAGCGCCGTTGGAATCTTCTCATTTCCGGCAATGAAGAAATTGATCTACCCGCCTATATCGCCGCCACATATCTGAGCGGCCGTACCAATATCACCGCCTTGTCGCTGGCATGCGGTACCGGAACTCGGGAGTTGCGCTGGGCCGAGGAAGGATGTTTTTCCCGTATTGATGCCATCGACATGTCCCCTTCACGCATCGAGCATGCCCGGAACACGGCCGTGGATCGTCGACTGGAAAGAATTGTCAATTTTCAAGTGGGAGATGTGTGGCAAATACAGGGGCAGGGTCAATACGACGTGGTATTGGCCGAGCAATCGCTACATCATTTGGCACCGATCCCCCGTATCCTGTCTATCATCGACCGTTGTCTGCGTCCCGGTGGTTTGCTCATAGTAAATGAATACATCGGTCCCGATCGCTTCCAATGGACAAAAGAGCAAATACAGCGAACAACTGCCCTGTTGTCGCTGTTACCAGAGGAATATCGCCGGTTGTGGAACAGCCGCCGAGTCAAGCGTCGCATTCACCGCCCCAGCAAACTGTACATGCTTAGTAGCGACCCGACCGAAGCCACCCATTCGAGCGATATACCCGCATGTCTCGATGCAATGTTCACGCGACTGGAGTGGAAACCGATTGGCGGGACGGTTCTGCAGCTTCTCTTTACCGGGATCGCCCACAATTTCCTGCAGGCGGACGAAAATTCCAGGCGCTGGCTGCAGATCTGTTTCGCCGCAGAAGACGCCTGGTTGGCTTGCGGCGAGCTTAGCAGCGATTTCGTGGTCGCAGTATACCACAAACGGGAATCATAACCATTCCCCTATATGGTTGATCCTACCGCACTTAGATGAAGGCGCTTCGTCACCCGTAAAAATCGACTGATCATTTTGAGAGTGGGCGGAAGAGGTACTCGGTTACCCGTTTATTCCTTCAACAGAAACGAGAAAACGGTCAATGTCCGGATTTCTGCGGCCGCGCCAGGCAGCCGGAACTTGACGTTTCAGGCGGCGGAAATCGAACCAGCCGAGCCAGAATACGCGGTCGGTAAACAGCGAGCGGACCAGCCGCAATGGCAGCCACAGCGCGTAATTCAACCGCCACGCCGCCCCGCCAAGGTTCATGTGCATGAACAGCAGGCGATTACGCTCATAGACGCGCCGGACGGCAAGCCGGTCATGCCAGGCCGCAACCAGCGAGGAGTGGAAATGAAAAAAATAGCTGGCGGGGAAATAGATGGTTCGCCAACCCTCCTCCCAGCCCCGCACGCCCAGATCGGGATCGTCCCAGTAAAAGGGCGCAAATATCTCGCGAAACCCTCCCAGGGCAAGAAAAACATCCCGGCGCAGAAAGAGCGCACCGCCGGTACCGTAGGGAATCGGACGCTCCTGCTCTGGCGAAAAATGTCGCGGCGCCACCAGATCGACCGTACCCCGGCTTCGGCGGTAGGCGAACAGTTTTTCCTGACTGTCGTCGCGTGGATCGATCAAACGCGGACTGATGGCGAACAGGCGCTCTTCGGATGCAAACCGGGCATAGACTTTGCCGAGGTGCAGCGCGACCGCATGCACATCGGGATTCAGTAGCAGCACCAAATTGTGCCGAGCTTCCGCAATGCCACGGTTCGCCGCCGGGGCGAAAAAGCGGTTGCGCTCCTCGGACAATAGCCGGACATCCGGATAGTTCTGTACGAGCCATTCCGGCGAGCCGTCATGAGATGCGTTGTCCACCACTATGAACTCGGCATCTGATTCCTCGCAGCGCACGGCATCGACAACGGAAGCAAAATGCTCCTGAAGCAACCGCAAACCATTAAAATTGATCCATACCACACTCAGTGCCATATTCGTTGGCTCCATTATACTGGTTCGGGGCAGCAGATGCAAAGAACCGCCGGTTGAAGAAACATATACGGAATGGTATCATCGTTAACAACATGAATATGCGGTCTCAGCTTCTACCGCCCCGCCAATCCCTGTTTCAGCGAAAGCCTACAGGCAAAGGGGAATGCGAATGAAAATCGCCCTGGACGGCGCTTGTCTCTCCTCCGGAATGACCGGGGTTGGCCGCTATTTCCAGTCCCTGCTTGAGGAATTGCTTCCCCTGGATACCGCCAACGAATACACCCTGTTCCTGAAGGAGGATTTCGCGACCCATCTCGATTTCCCGAACCTGCGCACCCAAGTTTTGGCCAGGCAGGGCAGTTATCTTTATTGGCAAAACACACTGCTTGAAAAAGCAGTTCGGCGCGGCCATTTCGATCTTTTTTGGTCTCCAAATTATACACTGCCTTTTTTTTTGCCGACCTCCTCGCTTTTGACCGTTCATGATATTTCCTGGAAAGCTTTGCCCGACAATTATTCGCCGGCCAACCGTTTGTACAGGGACTTCGTCGGCGCCCGCAGCTTCAGGAAAGCCAGGGTCATATTTACCGATTCCGATTTTTCCAAGGATGAGATCATCCGTCGCGCCGCCGTTCCCGCCGAAAAGGTGAAGCGCGTCCACCTGGGTATCGATGAGCGTTTCCGGCGCGCCGCTGCCGGCGAGATCGAGGCCTGGAAAGCCCGCCATGGTCTTACCGGCAAGCGCCTGATCGGTTTTCTGGGCGATTTTTTCAAACGCCGCCATGTTCCCGAGATCATCGCCGCCCAGAAGATCCTGCGCGAACGGCATCCCGATACGGTCCTGTTGCTGATCGGCGAAAACCACGCCGTGCCCGAGAGCATGTTGAAAAAGAACAGGGCCGATCTCCTCTGGCTGCGGCGCCTTCCCGAAAATGAGCTCAACGCCTTCTACTCTTCGCTTTGCCTTTTCCTGTATATATCCGAATACGAGGGCTTCGGCCTGCCACCCATGGAAGCGCTGAATTGCGGCACCATCTCCCTGCTCCTGCGCCGCAGTTCGCTGGCGGAATTGTACGGCGATCTCGCCCTTTTCGCGGAGCGGCCCGATCCCGACCGTATCGCCGCGGCCATCAGCGGCTTCCTGCAGGATGAAGAACACTTCAAATCACGGTTGTTAAGCCGCTGGCAAACGCAAAAAAAATATTTCTCCTGGAAACGGGCGGCGGCAGAATATCTCCGGGAAATCGAAAGCTTGCCATGCAAATCATCATAGACGGCCGTCCCCTGCAGACCTATTCCGCTTTTCGCGGCATTGGCCGCTATGTCAGGAACATTGTGCAAACCTTCGACCGCGATGAGCGCGCCGGGTTTCTTTTCTTCCGGGGCGATGGCGTCCCTTCCGGCATCGGCAATAAAATTTTCAGCGCCGCCCCCAGGCGCATGATCACCCTGACCGATTCCCTTTTCCTACCCGGCATTTTTTCACGACGGCACCCAGCCTGTTACCACTCGACCGCCTACGCCCTGCCGCAAAAGACCCGTAACCTCCGCTATCTCTTGACCGTTCACGACCTGACCCCCCTGAAGTTCCCGCAGTTTTTTTCGCTGCGCCACCGGCTGATTTTCAAGCGCATCATCGGGTCGGCAAGACGCGCCAACATGGTGCTGGCCGTATCGGCAACGACCGCAGCCGATCTAAGCACATTTTTTCCAATTGATCAAAAAAAGATCGAAGTCATATACAACATGCTCGACGACCGCATCAATCCCGATCTGGCCGAAAAACCGCCCCAGCCGCTTCCCGGCGAATATTTGCTGTACAGCGGCGGGGCCGACCGGGTAAAGAACCTGGAGACCCTGTTGCAGGCGATCTCGCGGCTGCAGGTCCCGCTACTCATTGCCGGGAAGATCGCCGCGGCCAGGGCGGCCCAGTTGCTGGCCGCACTGCCGGCACCCGACCACCGGCTGGTCACGTTCACCGGCTACGTCCCCGACAGCCAGCTGGCCTGGCTGTATAAAAATGCCGCCGCTTTTGTCTTTCCCAGCCTGAATGAAGGGTTCGGCTATCCGCCGCTCGAATCCCTGCAATGCGGAACCGCGGCCGTCGTTTCCCGCGCCGGATCTCTGCCTGAGATACTCGATGATGCGGCAGTTTTTGTGGACCAGCCGCTTGCTGCCGATGAATGGACGCAAAAGATCGGAAATCTGCTGGAGGATGCGGAGATGCAAAGAACATTGATTGCCCGCGGACAAAGGCTGTTGCGCAAATATTCACCGGCGGAATTCAAAAAAAATCTTGAACGCGTTTATTTCCTGGATAAATGAAACCGCAAATTGAGCATAAAAAAATCCTCTTTGCCGCGGCCCTGGCGCTGTTGACTATTCTGGTTTATTTTCCGTCTTTAAACCACGAATTGATATGGGATTCCAAACCCATCATCCAGGAAAACGCCCTGCTGCAGGGAGAATTCTCAGCAAGCGCTCCATTCCAAAGCGGCTATTGGGCTTCCACCAGCCAAAGGGATTCAGGGTACGATTACTATCGGCCCATGATGATTCTCTCCTTCATGATGGAAAAGGCAATTTGGGGGTTGTCCCCTTTCCGATTATCGTTGCTGAACCTGCTCTTGTTTGTCGCCGGCCTGATCGTCTTGTACCTGCTCCTGAGCCGCCAGGCAGCCGCCCCGGGCGTCGCCGAAACGGCGGTTGTGCTCTTCGCCCTCTTCCCTCTCAATCTGGACAACATCTGCTGGGTGGTGGGCCGCTGCGACCTGCTGATGTTTCTCTTCGGCCTGCTTGCCCTCTATGCCTTTGATTTTTTCCTGGAAAAAAGAAGCGCCTGGTACGGTTTTTTGGCGCTGGTCGCTTATTTGTTCGCCCTGTTTTCCAAAGAGGCATCATTGTTTTTTCTGCCGGTTTTCATTCTACTCGAACTCAGCCGCCGCAAGCGCCTGACCCTGCCGCTTCACGCTGCGTTCCTATGCGCCACGATTTTATTCTGGCTGCTGAAGTCCACGGTCATCGGCCGCAGCGGTATTCCCATCCGTTTTTTCCCTTCCATATGGGAGAACACCAGCAGCCTGCTGGGAGTCATGGGATACTACTTCCGTTCCTTGCTGTTCCCGTTCAAATATGACATGTTTCTCGCCGTGGATGCGGTTCAAACCCTGCCCTATCTGCTTTCCGGGTCTCTTTTTCTTTTGCTTCTTGTGACCCTGCCCTGGCTGGGGCGCAAAATGAAGCCGGTCCTTTATGCCTGGATCTGGATGGCCCCGTTCATGGCCGGATACCTGCTGATGGTCTTCACCCCGCTTTATCCGTTCAGCATCTCTAGCCGCTACCTGATGATCCCCGCCATCGGCTGGGTCTGGGTTCTGAGTCATCTGCTCCACGGTCTGCCCGCCTTCTTGAGGAAATCCTTGTTTTTCATGCTCATTGTAATTTCGGCGCTGGCCGTGATCGGCAACTGCAAAAAATACAGTAACGAAACAGCTTTCTGGAAAAGCGCTCTCTATTCCTGCCCGAACGACAGTTTTTTTCTGAATAAATACGCCGGCCAACTCCTTCAAAACGGGGATTTCCTGGGCGCTGAGATCAATTTGCATCACGCCCTGTCATTCAAAATGAAAAATTCCACCGCTATTTCCATCGCCCTGCAGCTGGCCGAAATCGCCTTCGAAAAGGCCCGCTATGCCGAAAGCCTTGACTGGCTGGAGAAGATCCGTTCCCTGCCGCTCACTTATCCGCAGTCCAACCGCCGCCTGTTCCAGCTCCTGAAGATCCACCAGGCCCGGGACGATCTGGCCGGTGCGGAAACGGTCCTTCAGGCAATGGTTCTCGCCGCACCCACGGAGCAAAATAAAAAGATGCGCGTCGAGCGCTATCTGGCTTTCGCCGCCTGGGATGAAGCCCGGGAGGCGGCACGGGCGATTGACGTCCCGCAAAGCGGCGACTGGCTCGTCCTGGTCCAAAGGGAAAAACTCGTTTTTCAATCCCTGCCACTCAAAGAGCAGTCCCTTTATTTCCTGAAACGCGGCAACTTCGCCCAGGCCTGGAAGCTCTGGCCAAAAGACGATCTGTCCGGCGTGGCCGGGCAGCTGCGAACAGCCAGGTTGGCATTCCTGGCCGGATACGAAGATGAGGGGAAATGGAGGATCGCCAGTCTGGCTCAAGAAGGAGTATCCGATTTCCGCATCCTCAACTCGCTTGGCAATCTTTTTTTTGAGCTGCATCGGGCTGACCAGGCTTTGCCCCACTACCAGCGTTCCCTGCGCTTGAATCCCGATCAACCCGCATTGCGTGAACGCATCAAGCTGATCGGGCAGTTTGAGCAGAAAACCGTTCTGCGCTGAGAAAGCAATCCCGGCCGGCTATTGAAATTCCGGTGAATTTCCATAAAATACTGGTAATGGCTAAAATTGATTTCCGACCCATCCTGAAAGGCTCGCTCCTGGTGCTGTTTTTCCTCGGCATCCCCCTGATTTATTTCATTTACCTGCCGGTCAGTTACAGTTTTGACGGGACCGTTTTCAGCCAAATGCTTCGCTACGCTTTGCTGAAGCACGACTGGCTGGCGGTGGTACAGACGCACCATTTGCTTTATTTTCCAATAAATTACTTGATCTATCGTGTTTTAGAGGCCCTGTTTCATTATCGGGTACTTGAATTTTTCCACCTGCAGCTTTTTTCCATGTTTTTCGGCATTGCGACCCTGATGCTGGTGGAGCGCATGCTGAAAAAATTGAACCTGAACCAGCTGATGCGCCTGATCGGAGTGTCAGCGATTGCGTTTTCTTATGGTTTTTGGCAGTTTTCGGTCGATGCCGAAGTTCACATTCCGGGAGTATTTTTCGTGACCGGGGGTTTGTACCTGCTCGTTTCCCGGGAACCCAGGACCCGGCAGTTGATCGGGGCGGCTTTTTGCTTCAGCGCCGCCGCCGGGTTCCACCTGACCAACGCACTGGTCGGCGCAACGGTATTCTTGTACCTGCTCTCCAAGCACGCGCCCTGGCGGCGCTACGCGGAATTCTATCTTAGCTATTCGGGCTTCATGCTGCTCATGTACGGCATTTATTCCACACTGACCCACAAGCCGGTCCAGGGCGTTCTCCATGGCATGCTTTTCGGTACCGATGTGTACAGTGGCTACCACATCGCCTACGCGCAACTCCTGTCCTGGCCGACAGTGCGTTCATCGCTGGCAGCAATGAAAACTGCGCTGGTGGTCGGACCAGGAGTTCTTGCCTGGATCGTTTTTGGCGGATTTTTCCTGCTTTTGGTCATGGCCGGCAAGCGCGCCGACACGGAAGAAAAGCGCTCATTCAAACGCGCCATGCTTTTCTGGTCGCTCCCTTTCCTCCTGTTTTTCAGTTTCTGGGATCCCGGCAATATGGAATTCAAAATACACGCCTTGGTCCCCCTGCTGCTGGTCGCCATCGTCTCCCTTTCGCGGCTGAAACCGCTGGCCGGGCACTTGGCCGGCATTTCCCTGGTCAGCGGCCTGTTCCTGATCAACTTGTTCTCGGGAATCATGCCGCAAAGCGCTATCGAAAAAAATACCAACTACCAGGTCGCTGCGGCCATCCGCCGTTCCACGCCGCTGAACGCTCAAGTATTGATAACCGGCAGATTTGAGGGTTATGGCTATGGAAAAATTTACATCCCCTATTTTGCCGGGCGCGAGGTATTGATATTGGATTGGCTGCTGGGCAAGGGGCATTCGCTCCTTTTAATTAATTCGCAGCTGAGGAAAAGAATCGCAAGTGGACAACCGCTCTATACCCTGGATGAAATCGCGCTGGGTGGGAAAGCGCTGAAAACACTGCTGGAGTTCCACCATGTCCGGGAAACTGATTTTGAGCGCTTGGCTGCCGCGATCCGCTTTATTCCGGTCGCAAAGCTTCCGGGCGGCGATCATCTATATCGCCTGGAATTCAAATCCCGCTAATTGGAGCCGGGGATCTCGTAAAGGTTAACCGGTCCGCGGCTGAAAACCGGTGTCAGGGTGCGTAAAAAATCCATCAGTTTCTTTTCTTCGCCGGCAGCCATGTTGGCATATTTTGCCTGCAGGCGCTCCAATTCGAAAAAATTCACCAGCAGGTATGAGAACCCGTCTTTTTTCATGGCAGCGACGAATTCAGCGGCATTGCGGCTCGACACCAGGTAGCGATTCAAAATGCCGTAATCCAATGCCGAGGAAAGCTGGTATGGCCTTTGCAAATAAAAATTGCGGGCTTCGCCAACCAGCAATATTTTCGCTTGCGGCGGGGCTTTGGCGTTGATATAGACAAAGGCCGGGTAAGTGGGGAAAAAGTGCTCACGATATTGTTCCGGGGAAAATGTTCCGCTCCAGGCGCTGTGAAATGAATAAAACTTCTCGAGCAGGGCAATACCCATGGCGAAATTGATGGCGAGCAGCACATAAAAAACGACCTTGAGGAGTTTTCCGGCCGCCGTTTCAAAGGCGCGCAGGGAAAAAATCGCCAGCACCACAAAAGCAACATATACAAAACGCAAACTGGCCGTCAGGAACGGAGCGCAAGCCAAAATCAGCAGCGCCCAAAACAGCCATCTTTTTTCCTTGAGTGGTCCCAGGAGCAGGAAAGGCAAAAAGATCAGGAAAAATGGCCCGACCAATCCACCATAACCATGGTTGAAAAAAGAGAGCGCGTAAGGCCAGCGGATCGCCGCGGCGGGAGTTTGCACGATGCGGCCCACATCTTCCTGCAGGCGGGCGAAACGGTCGCCGTCCCAAAAAGCCGACGGGAATGCTTTATGCAAAAACGGGAAAAACGGATTCCCGGTAAAACGCAGGTTCTTGACCAGCAGCGGCGAAACCGCCAGGATGACGATCAGGACCATGAGTGCCGATTTTTTCAGGTCTGATTTTTTCCAGGGCCTGGTGGTCAGGAGCAGGAAGAGCGCCAGCGGCAGCAGATTGAAATACTTGATGCCCACGGCAAAACCCCAGAAAACGGCCGACCATTTCCAGTTGTCCCGCCGGTACTGCCTGATGGCCAGGAAAATAAAAATGGCGCCGCTCAGATCGTTCTTGCAGGTAACCAGGAGAAACAGGGTCATGGGCAAAGAAACCAGGGCCAGGATCAGGGACAGTTTTTTTCGCACTCCCCAGTATTCGACCGCCTCATCGGCCACGGCCAGAATAAAAATGGTCCCCAGAAAAAAATGAAAAAGACGCGGCACCAGGTCGCCAAGAAACAGCGCCGGGATCAAAGATATCTCATAATAAATAAAAGTGTTGGCATAAACGAATTGCGGCGTGGCCACGAAACCGCCGCTTTGCAAATACAGGTTGGGGATGCCCAGGTGATAGACCAGCGAATCGTAAAAAGAAGGGGGCAGCGCCGCATAAACCAGGGGGATGAGGAAAATAGCATATTCGGACAAAGGCCTGATGAAAAAACTTTTTACCCCGGCCCGGCTTTCATGCTTGCCTGGCCCGGTAAAAAAGCGCAACAGGCAGACAGCCGCAGACGCGGCAAAAAAAACCAGGATGGTCAATGGGTTCAGGATCTTGAAAAAGCCGACCAGGTAGAAATAAGCCGCGGCTGCCATCAGTCCCAGGGCGGCCTTTTCCAGGATCCCGGCGGCGGGCATTTTGAATAACCCGGCCAGGCCGTCCCCCAGCCCTATGAAAGCGGCCAGCAGGAACAAGGCACCCATTAGCGGCAGGATGACGAATTGGCTGTAATTGAAAAGCAGCAGGTTCAAAACAAAGACCACGGCTGCCGCCGATAAAATGATACGCAGGATTGGCTTGCCCATCACTGCCAGTATAGCATTTTTGGCAAAAATGAGCCATTTGACTTTCAGCGGCATTTCTCGTATATTTTCTTAGCAAGGAGAACGCATGATGGCCTGGATTTCGCCCTTATTCCCGATCTGCGCGGACTGATGCTTTCCTATCTCAAAGTCGAAAACCTGGCCGTGGTGGAAAAAGCCGAACTGGATTTTTCCCCGAAGCTGAATATCCTGACCGGCGAAACCGGGGCCGGAAAATCCATTCTCATCGACGCCATCATGCTGCTGCTCAACAAAAAAACTCCGGCCCATATCGTGCGCAACGGCAAGGATAAACTCACGGTCGAAGCCCTGTTCTGTCAGGGCGACGAAGAGATCATTTTAAAGAGAGAAATCAACAAAAACAAATCCCTGACCTACCACAACGGCGAGCTGAAGCCCTTTGCCCAGGTCAGGGAAATGGCCGCGGCGCTGCTGAACATCTACGGTCAAAAGGACCACGTTTTCCTGCTCAACACCGCCAACCAGCAGATCTTTCTCGACCAGTATTGCCAGCATGGCGAGCTGCTGGGGGAAATGGCCGAAAAATGCCGGCAGATCAGGACATTGCAAACCAGGTGGAACGAACTGCAGGAAAAGAACAAGCAATCACGGGAGAGGATCGACTACCTGAATTTCCAGTTGCAGGAAATCGAAAGCCTGAACCTGAAGCAGGGTGACGAGACGCTCATGCAGGAACGCTTGAAAATTCTGGCCGCGGCCGAGACCATCCTGGAAAAATCCGAAGCGCTGGTGCAGGATTTTTACCAGAAAGACGATTCGGTCTACAACCTGCTGGCCCAAAACCTGGCCGCCGCCGCCTACCTGCAAACTCTATTTCCTGAGTTCAGCCATTTCAAGGAAGAGATCGATCGTTTCTTCAACCTGCTGCCGGAAATATCAACTTTTTTGAATGATTTGGCCGGCAAGGTGGAATTCAATGAAAACGAGCTGAACGAAATTTCCGAAAAGATGTCGCGCCTGGAAAAACTCAAGGCCAAGCACAAATTGACCCTGGAACAAATTCTGGGGAAGTATGAACAACTGCGAACCGAAAGGGACGATCTGCTCAATTTGAATTTTTCCCTGGGCGACACCGAAAAAGAGATAGCCCGGGTCCTGGCCGCCTACAATATCCTGCAGGAAAAGCTCCGGCAAAACCGCAGGCTCAATGCTGACAAATTAAGCGCTTTGATCGTCAGGGAACTGGCACTGCTGGAAATGGCAAAAGCCCGCTTTGAGGTGCGCTGCGAAGAAAACGAACCCAGTGTGGAAAATATCTCGGAAACCGGGACCGACAAGATCGAATTCTATTTCAGTTCCAACCCCGGCCAGCCCCCGGGGCGGCTGAAAGAAGTGGCCTCGGGCGGCGAGCTGTCGCGGTTGATGCTGGTGCTGAAATCGATCGGCGGTGATGAAGCCGACACCACCTTCATTTTCGACGAGATCGATTCCGGTATCGGCGGCAAGACCGCTGAATTCGTCGGCGAAAAACTCCGTAAAATTTCCGGCCGCAACCAGGTGATCAGCATCTCCCACCTGCCGCAGATCGCCCGCTTCGCCGACCGCCATTTTCTTATCAGCAAGGAATTCAAGGATAACCAGACCTACAGCACGGCCGCGATTCTGGAAAACGACGACCGGGTGCGGGAGATCGCCCGCCTTATGGCCGGCAGCGCCATCAATGCCGATGTGCTGAAAGCTGCCGAGCTCCTGTTGGCCAAATCGCGGCCATGAATTTTTTCATCAAGACCTTCGGCTGCCAGATGAATGTCAATGATTCGGAAAAAATCCGCCAGCTTCTGGAAAACAAGGGATTGACTCTCTGCGCCAGTGAAGCGGCGGCCGATATCATCATTGTCAACAGCTGCGCGGTTCGGGAGAAAGCGCAGGAAAAAATTTTTTCCTATATCGGCCAGTTCCCGACCGCCAAAAAGATCATTGTGGCCGGCTGCGTGGCCCAGGTGGAAAAGGAAGCGCTTTTTAAAAAAAAAGTCAAAATAGACTATGCGGTCGGGACCCATCAATTCTATCGCATCGACGAGATCCTCGATGAGATCGCTGCCGGGCGCCGCGCCGAAGCCGCCGCCGCATTCAACCGTCAATGGCAGGAACTGGTGCCCGCGGTCCAGGCCCGCAGCAGCCGGGTCAGCGGCTATATTTCCATCATGGAAGGCTGCGACAATTTCTGTTCCTACTGCATCGTCCCTTTCACTCGCGGCCGCGAAAAATACAGGCCCATGGCCGCCATCCTGCGTGAAGCCGAATACCTGGCCGACAGGGGTTTCCAGGAGATTGTTCTGCTGGGCCAGAACGTCAACCACTGGCACGAAGCCAATGGCGGTCGCACCTTCCCGGAGCTGCTGCGGCAACTGGCCCGCAATGTGCCGGTGCCCTGGATCCGCTTCATTACCTCCTATCCAGGCTACCATGACCGGGAACTTATCCAGGTCATGGCCGCAAACCGCAACATCGCCCGCCACATCCATTTCCCGGCCCAGTCCGGCTCGACGCGGATCTTGAAAAAAATGAACCGCACTTATTCCCGGGCCCAATATCTAAAAATTGTCCAATCTTTCCAAGCCGCCATGCCCGAGATGAGATTCAGTTCCGACTTCATCGTGGGTTTCCCCGGCGAAAGCGACCACGACTTTAACCTGACCCTTTCCTTGATCGAGCAGGTGGAATACGAATCGATTTTCTCATTCATCTATTCCCCGCGCCCCGGCACCAAGGCCGCGACTTATACCCGGGAACTGGCTCCGGGCGCGGTCAAACAACGGCTTTACGCCCTGCAGGAGCTGCAGGCCCGCATCCAATTGAAAAACAACCGCCGTTGGCTCGGCAAGGTTATCGAAGTTCTGATAACAGAAAAACATCCAAAAAAAACCGGCGAAGTGATCGGACGCAGTGAGAGCTACCGGGTGGTAAATTTCGCTTCCCGGACCGCGATCGGCGCCTTCACGCGCGTGAAGGTCACCGCGGTCGGGCCGCACTCCCTGCGCGGAGAAGAAATTTCAGCAAGTAATTTGCAATAAATTTTTTAAGCGAGCGCGCCCCGCCGCGGCATTGAACTTTTTCATTCAGCAGATCAACAGTTACCGACAGTGGTTCATTCACGAAGGTCCTCCTATCAGCTTGTCATTCACGGGAATCCAACAGTGCGGCAAATTCGCTCTCAAAAATGATTTTCACGCCCAGTTTTTCGGCTTTGGCCAGCTTGGACCCGGGATGGCTTCCGGCCAGAAGGTGGGTGGTGCGGGCGCTGACATTCTCGGTGATCCTGCCGCCGCGCTTTTCGATCGCCGCGGCCGCCAGGGCACGGGGGCTGAATTGAACGAACGACCCAGTGATGGCCCAAGTTTGGCCGGCGAAAGAATCGTTGATCCGCTCGCCACCGACTTTTTCGGAGGCAAATTTCAGGCCGGCGGTCTTCAAGCTGTCGATCAGGCGCAGATTTTCCGGCTTACTGAAATGGCTGATCAGCAGCCGCGCCGTGGTTTCGCCGATGCCTTCAATGGCGGCGAAAATCTCCCAGTCATTTTTTTTGGCGGCGGCGATGATCTTGTCTATGTCGTCGAATCCGTGGGCAATGAGATCGGCAGCCACGGCCGCGGCCACGCCCTCGCAGCCCAATGCGGCCAGGACCCTGACAAAAGGCCTGGATTTACTGGCTTCGACTCCAGCACGGATACGGACGATCTTTTTTTCCCTGAACCCTTCCTGCCCCGCCAGCAGACCGTAGTCAAAGCTGTAAATATCGGGGATGTTTTGCACCCAGCCTTTGGCGAACAGGAAGGCGATGGTCTTTTCTCCCAGGGTTTCAATGTCCATCTGCTCCCTGGCGCAAAAATAGTTGAGGGCGCGCCGGCGCCGCTCCGGACAGGCCTGATTTTTGCAAAAGTGGTGGGCGCCTTCCTTTACTAATAGCGTGGAACAAAACGGGCATGAGCCGGGCAGTTGAAAAATTCCGGGGTGTTGTTCACTTTTTTCCAGCACCTCTTCAACAGCCGGAATGACGTCGCCGCGCCTGGAAATACTGACTTCATCACCGACATTCAGTTCCAGCATGTCAATATAGTCCTGGTTGTGCAGCGTGGCCCGTGTGACCGTGCTGCCGGAAATCGCCACTGGCTTCAGCAGCGCCACCGGAGTAACCCGGCCGTTGCGTCCCACCTGGACCTGCACGTCCAGCAATAAGGTGCGGGCCTGCGGCGACTCGAACTTGTAGGCCATGGCCCAGCGAGGATGGTGGGCGGTGGTTCCCAGTTCCTGGCGGACAGCCAATTCCACGACCTTGACCACCAAGCCGTCGATATCGTAAGGCACTTCGGCCCGGGTAGCCGCCTGCCGACGCAGGTATTCTTCCGCGGCCGCCAACGGCGCGGCGCTGATACCCGGAAAAAGATGCTGTGCCCGTAGCCGTTTGCCTTCATCATCGCAAAAAAATCCCAGGCGCGGATTGACGCGGAAGCCCAACTCACGCAGGCGCTGCAGAATTTCCAGGTGGTCGCGGCTAAACTCGTTTGCGAAAAAACCTTCGTAAACAAAAATGTTCAAGGGCACGCGGGCCGTCTGAACCGACTTGAGATTGCGCAGCGAACCGGCCGCCAGGTTGCGTGGATTGACGTATTTTTCCGCCACTCCGGAATTGTAACGCTCGAAATCATCGCGCTTGATATAAATCTCTCCGCGCACGGCGATCCGTGATGATTCGGCGATGCGCAGGGGAACCTGGTTGATGGTGCGCACATTGTCGCTGACATCGTTACCCAGCAAGCCGTTGCCCCGGGTCAGGGCGTACTGCAGCTCCCCCTGATCATAATAAAGCACGATGGAAGCACCGTCTATTTTCTCTTCGATGGCAAAGCCCACGCCGCATCCGGCGGCAGCCTCGGTTTTCAGCAGCCATTGCCCGAGTTCTTGCGGCTGATACAGCTTATCCAGGCTGAGCACCGGCACCGTATGCGGCCGTTCGGGAAAGGTATTATCCAGGTCGGAACCGACCCGGCGGCTGGGTGAATTCGCGCCGGCAAACTGTGGGAAGCGCTTTTCCAGGAGCAATAATTCATTGAGTAATCTGTCGTACTCCGTATCAGGAATTTCGGGATGGGCCAGGACATGATACAGCTGTTGATGGCGGAGCAGCTCCCGGACCAATGATTCCATGCGCTTGCGGTAATCCATATACCAATTATAGGAAAAATCGCGCCCCGAGTAAACAAAATGCAAACGGGTACTCAAATCTGATTTTTTTGCAAATCTTGACAAATGATTTTAAAACCAGTAATATCATATTTTAGAACAGTTAAATCCGATAAGTGAGAGCCATGAGTTTAAAAGGATCATTAAGTTCGATCAACCTGGCGGATATCATCCAGCTTGTTTCCAATTCCAAACAAACGGGGCGTTTCGTCCTCTCGCGCGCCAACGGCCAGAAAGGGGGAATTTACCTGAAAAACGGTGAAATCATCCATGCCGATGTTGAAGAATTCAAGGGCGAAGACGCCATTTTTACGCTCATTTCCTGGGATGATGGAGAATTCGTTTTTGAAGAGGGGGCTTTCGATACACCCAGCAGCGTCATACGCCCCATTACCTCCCTGCTCATGGAAGCCGCCCGCCGCATCGATGAATGGAAACTACTGCGCAAAAAAATCGGCTCCATCGACGCCATCCCCGAATTCAGCGACATCGACCGCCAGGAACGCCGTAAAATTTCCCTTTCGACCATGGAATGGGTGATCATAGCCAAAATCGACGGCAAAAAAAGCATCAACCAGATTTGCCGGGAATGCGGAGTCAATATTTACGATACATCGCGCATTATCTACGGCATGGTCACTTCCGATCTGATCAAGCTGAAATAGTTTTTCTTTCTGTAATTAAAACGCCCGCTAAAATCCTACTCGATGACCACCAGGGCGACGGCCATATCGCGGGTGTGCGAAATCGACAGCAGCACCCTTTTCAGTTTTCTCTTTTTGAAATGGGCCAGCGCCACTGCCGCCAGCCGCAACTGCGGTTTGCCCAGGGCATCGTTTTCCACTTCCACATCCTGCCAGCCCATACCTTTCCGGAAACCGGTTCCCAGCGCTTTGAAAAAAGCCTCTTTGGCGGTAAAACGGGCCGCATAGTGCTGGGCTTTGGAAAACTTGCTTTCGCAGTAGGCGATTTCCTTGTCGGTGAAAATTCTTTCGGCAAATCCCATGTCCTGTTCGATCAGATTCCTCACCCGGCTGATTTCGATCATGTCAACGCCGATTCCCTTAATCATGGCACCACCTGCTGCGCAGTATAAAAAAAAGGCCGGGAAAAATCAATCCCGGCAGAACGGCCGCCGATTTTAATCAACCCCAAGATATGGTATACTGGCGGCGGAACATGAAAAAATTTTTCTTGAAAAACCTGAAAATCCTTTTCATTGCCGTTACCCTGTTGGTGACGATCATGCTGGGAATACTGCTGGGCCTGATCCTCGTTTATCAGAAGGGCTTTCCGCAGATCAAGAACCTGGAAGACATCAATCCCGTGCTCATGACCACGGTGTACGACGATCAAAATGCTCCCATAAAGGAGTTTGCCATCGAAAAACGCATCATCGTCAAAAGCACCGAGATCCCCGCATCGCTAAAAAAAGCGATCATCGCCGCCGAAGACAATCAGTTTTATTCCCACTGGGGGATCAATTTTCGCGGCTTTGTCCGAGCTGTCGGCGGCGTACTGCTGCGCAAGAAGTGGGGCGGCGGCAGTTCGATCACCCAGCAATTGGCCCGGGGACTCTTTCTAACCCCCGGATTTTCCATATCCCGCAAGCTGCAGGAAATGCTGCTGGCCATCCAGATCGAAAAAAAGTATACCAAGGACCAGATATTGACGTTTTACTGCAACAAGATTTTTTTGGGCGGAAGCATTTACGGGATCGAGGCGGCCGCTCGCTATTATTTCGGCAAGACGGTCAAAGAAATCAACCTGGCCGAAGCCGCCCTGATCGCCGGTATTGTGCCCAATCCCAACGGCATCTACGCGGTTTTCAAGCGGCCTGAAAACGTTCGTAAACGGCGGAACTACGTGCTGCTGAAAATGCTGCTGCTAAAATCCATCAGCGATAAGGAATACCAGGAAGCGCTGACGGTGAAGCTTCCCGAAAAACCCTCCGACACCGGCAATGAATCCCTGGCCGATTATTTCACCGAGGATACCCGCAAATATCTGGAGGCCAAATACGGCGACAACCTTCTCTACAAGGGCGGCCTGAAGGTCTTTACTACTCTGAACGGCGAAATGCAAAGATGGGCGGAAGACGCTCTGCGGGAAGGATTGCGGACTTTGGACAAGCGCCAGGGCTGGCGCAGCAGCAGACTGTTCAACTTGCCGGAAAACAAATTGAACATCAACAAATATCGGCTGCCGGCCTGGGAAAACGCCAAGATCGAACCCGGACAAATCATCGAAGGGGTGGTGCTTGAAGTCAGCAGAACCAGGGCAATTGTGCGTATAGCCGGCTTTGCAGGCGAGTTACGGGCAGCCGAGGCCCAATGGACAAAAAAAACGCTAACACGCCTGCTCAGGGTCGGCGATGTCGCCTTGTTCAAGATATTGGCCGTGGATAAGGGCAAAGCGAAACTCGATCTTGGCCTGGAGCAGGAGCCCGAAGTCGACGGCGCCCTGCTGGCTGTGGACAACAAGAGCGGAGAGATCAAGGCCATGGTCGGAGGCTATGCATTCCAAAAAAGCAAGTTCAATCGTGCCATTCAAGCCCTGCGCCAAACCGGTTCCACATTCAAACCGATCATCTATACGGCGGCACTTGAGCATGGATTTTCCCCGGCCACCATAATCCAGGATGAGCCCTTTTCCTATATTGACGAATGGTCCGGGGAACTCTGGGAACCGCGCAACCACAAAGGAGATTACCTGGGCCCCATGACCCTGCGCCGCGGTTTGGAACTATCGCGTAACGTGGTCACGTCACGCATCCTGCAGGACATCACTCCGCAAGTGGGAGTGACCTATGCCAAGAAATTCGGCATCAGTTCCGATCTCAAGCCGTATATGTCCTTGGGCCTGGGCGCATTCGAAGTCACCCTCCAGGAAATGGTCGAGGCCTTTACCGTGTTCGCCAACTACGGGATGCGGGTCGAATCCTATTTTGTACGCAGCATACGTGACTTGAACAACAATATCATCGAAGAAAATTTCCCGGAACGCAAGCAGGTGATCGAAAAGGAAACGGCGTTTATCATGAATTACCTCCTGCAGGGAGTGGTGCAATCAGGGACCGGCTGGCGCGCCAGGGTCTTGCCCGCCCCCGTGGGTGGGAAAACCGGCACGACCAACGATTTCACCGATGCCTGGTTCATCGGCTTCACCCCCACCCTGACCGTCGGCGTCTGGGTTGGTTTCGACCAGAAAAAAAGCCTGGGCCAGGAGCAGACCGGTTCCGTGGCGGCGGCGCCTATTTTCGTCAAATTCATGGAAAACTACCTGGCCAAGTATCCGGAAACCAACAAGTTCCGCATTCCTTCAGGAATCTATATGATCGACATTGACAAATACACCGGCAAGCTACTGACCCCCGACTGCCTCTATCCCTTCAGCGAGGCCTTTCTGCCGGGAACCGAGCCCCTGGAATTCTGTAATGAAGAGGAACACCAGAAGATCTTCAATTATTACAAAACCGAAACGGAAAGCACGGACGACTGAGCCGCGCTTAAATTTTTCTGTGAAAATCTTTAAACCAGCAATTCTCACGGATATTGTCGCGAAATTGCTCGAGATGGGTATGGATACAAGGAAGGCGACCGAGGAGACCGGAGACGTACTTGTTGGTACGCTGGAGATATCCGACCGAACTGCCTGAGCGAGGACGCTCGCAGTCAGGGCCTGACGCCGTAGACATGCCCATATCCGCAATTGCAGCAAATATTTGTGAGAAATGCTGGTTAACGCTTGACCAGGAAATAACCCAGCAGCCATTCCCCCGGCGTGGTGACCTTGATGCGAAAATACTCCTTATCCGTCATGAATTTTTTCCCCACAAAAAAAGTAGAACCGGTGCGGTTACCTCTCCTGTCCTTGACGATGGCCAGGTCCTCGAACAGCAGCTCCTTCTGGGCGTTCTGGACGGCAAAGAAGGGCTGACCGTCCTTCGTGGCCAGGACCAGCCAGTAATCCCCGGCGGGGTATTCCTTGCCGGCATGAATGAACGCCTCGGGGAAACGGATCCTCTTGAGGTCCTTGCCCTGAATCGGGGCCGGGGGTTGCTCCTCGGCTTGGACCTGGGGCTGCTCCGGGTCCTGGACGGTAACCTGTTCCTGCTCCCGGCCCAGGAGCGCAATGGAAACCAGCGCCAAAGCGGCCAAAAAGATTGATTTTTTCATCGGTCTCTCTCCTACCCGAATATTATAAGGAAGTCGCCATTCCAATGTCAAGGTCGGGGACGTTTTGCCCAGGAAATAAAAAAGGGCCAGGTCGCGGGACCTGGCCCTTGCGGTTCCAGAGCTATCGGGAATTAAAAGATATAGCGGAAACCTAACAGCAGTTTGTGGTGGTTTTCAAAGGGACGGTCCGAAGTGATCACCGGGGCGCGCAATTCGCCGAAGATCGAGCCGATCGAATCGTTGGAGCGGAAGAGGTTGACCCCCAGTTCACCGACCAGGTCGATGCCGCCCTTGCGTCCCACCCGTTCCTTGGTGCTGAAACCCAGACCGCCGGCCACGTAAGCCGGTCCGGCGTGCAGGTTCAGCAGCGCGTTGCCCATGAAGAAGGATTTCCAGGGATCGCCCTTGATCGGAACACCGCCGCCCAAAGAAAGGATGAAATCCAGCTTGTCGAACACGAGATTGACTAAAATACCGGCCCGGGCCCAGAACATGCCCGTGTAGGTTCCCTTCAAAAGTCCGGGACCGCCTTCAATCAGGAAATGAAGCGGATTTCTTTTTTCAACGACAACCGGAGCAACAACCACTGGTTCAAGCACCTTGATCATCGCTTCGCAGGGATTCGATTTCATGGCGTACTGGCCTTCAACAATCGCGTTCACCTGGTACTCGCCGACCTTGTCCAGGGTGAGCTCCGCTGAACAGTTATCGGGGGTCAGTTCCATGGTCTTGATGACCGCGCCGGCGGCATCGGTGACCGTGACCGTGGTTTTGACGGCATTTTCCGATCCGCACATGTCGATCTTGACCGGGTTGCCAAGTTCCACTTCGGCCGGATCCACGTTCAGCACGCAAACCGGTGCCGGAACTTCCGACGTGTTTTTCAGTGAAATGTTGCCGCAGATCTTGGGGACAATGAATTCATAGAGCTTTCCGTCCCTGAAAATGGTGAAATTATAGGCAACGATCGGTTTTTTGCCGTCCCAGACCACATCTTTCTTGACCTGGACCTTTCTGCCTTTCTTGAACAGCATCCACTGCAGGCCGTCACCGGGGTTCAATTCCACGGTTTGGACATCGGCGCTCTGGATCTGTTCGAGAAAAGCGAATACCAGGTCGCCATTGCCAGCTTCTTCAAAGCCCATTTTGACTTCACCGGCCTTGTCCAGGGCGATGATCTTCAGGTCGGCAGGTTGCAGGTCACGGCTTTTATAGAACGGGTGCTGACCCAGCCGGCTGACTTTTTCAACAGCCTGAACACTGAATAACAAACAAAAAATAAGCATTAAAAAAATAATTTTTTTCATGCGCGACCCTCCCGAATCGTTGAAATTTATTAGCAGTCTATTTCATATAACATTCAAAATCAAAAGTCAAGTAGAAAATCGTTTTTCCCTTGCTCATTGGCATTAGGGGATACAATGCCTCCGCCTGAAAGAACATTTTTACGGCTTGTTTTTGTTGCGTGGCCAGAATATAATGCGACTGTGGAATGCAACACGTGTCATACAGAGATCCCGGAGGCTGCGGGTGCATGTCCGAAATGCGGCAGGCAAATAACGGCCGATCCTGCCAGGTTTACCAAGTTAAATAGTATTTTTTCTGGCCGTTATGACTTCCTACGCCTGCTGGGCATCGGCGGGTTCGCCGAAGTATATTTGGCCAGGGACGTTCTGCTGGAAAGGGAAGTGGCGATCAAGATACTTCTCCCGCAGCACGCCCAGGACGCCCAGACTGTCCAGCGTTTTCTGCGCGAAGCCCGATTGTATGCCAAGCTGGAGCACAGTAACATCATCCCGATCTTTGACACTGGCATCCTGCAGCAGCATGTTTTCATCACCATGAAGTATATCCGCGGTGAAAGCTTGAAACACGTGTTGTTCTCCCAGAAACGGATCGCGCCGGAGCGGCTGCAGGGCATCATCCGCGGCGTGGCCCAGGCCTTGTCCTATATTCACCAGCAGGGCATTGTCCACCGCGATATCAAACCGGCCAACATCATCGTCGAAAAGGCTACCCAGACGGTCTACCTGGCTGACTTCGGCATCGCCCGCGTTGAATCGAGCCAGACCCTCACCCAGACCGGAATGATCGTCGGTACCCCCTTTTATCTTTCTCCCGAGCAGATCCAGGGCAAGAAAATTGACCAGCGTTCGGACATCTATGCCCTGGGCGCCACCCTGTACGAATTGGCCAGCGGCGAACCTCCCTTCCAGGGTGATTCTCCCCTGGAAATCCTGTATCAGCACATCAATGAAAGCGCCGAATCCCTGGCCAAGCTGGTCCCGGACATCGACCCCGTGCTGGAACGCATTATCTCTACCTGCATCAAAAAAGACCCGGCGCGGCGTTTTCAAAAAGCTGCGGAGATCATCGCCATGCTGGAGCAGGTCCAGGAATCCCCAGCCGCTATTTCCAAAAAAACGGTGCTGACGTCAACCGTCCGTTCCCGACCCGGAGCG